>Ga0209482_1000707_pt1 | contig 27245 bp, 38 predicted proteins | sample CoawatmetaG10DNA_FD_187512 | JGI IMG/M metagenome (GOLD analysis project Ga0209482, IMG submission 187512) | Marine microbial communities from the West Antarctic Peninsula - Coastal water metaG104-DNA (SPAdes) (version 2) | ecosystem: Environmental > Aquatic > Marine > Coastal ...
TTCGTGAGTAGCTTTCCAAGCTTCAGCCATTTCGCGCGCATATACATCGTCAACCTCTTCACCAAAAATTGCACGAACTACATTTTTAAGTTCAGCTTTCTTAGGAGTAACGCCAGCAATATTGCGCTTAAAAGTAAAAAGAAATTCATTCATCTTGCCGGTTGCCATATTGTTTATGGCGTTTCTAACCTGGGCAACGCTTTTAATTTTTGACGTAACGTCTTGCTCAAGAATGGCCTTGGCTGCTTGAGCCTTATTTATGTTTCCCGATGCGGTTCTGTAGTTTTCTAAGTAAAGGTTAATTCTCTGCCAGGTACTTGCCTGAAGCATAGCACGGCGTTTTCTTTCAAGTATAATCTTTTTAGCTGCAATAGAAGTTTCACCAGCGGCCCTGGCGCTTGCCGCAGCTCCTCCCATTTGCGTGTTGTATTTAACCTCAAGCTCATCAAACAAACCAAGTATTTCGTCTGCTTGATCCCTAGACATTTCGCCAGAAGAAACCCCATCATTTATGCAATTTTTAAAACTCATACCGTACAAAACTCCAAACGATCAATAACTGCTTGTTCTTTAGCCATTTCTAACTTCAGATCTCTAAGGGTTGAAGTCCTAACTGTAACTTCACCAGTATCAATATTAACGCGGGTTCCAACAGGTACTTCCAGATCCAGGTTGACATCTGCCGAAGTGATATCTAAACTGCTATCGGAGGTATCATCTATGATGTTTGTTAATTGGGACGGCCGTCCCGCTATTTCTATTTCAGCCGGAGAAGCCGTGGCCATACTTGAGCCAGGCGGGGCTTGGGTTCCCGTAGACTCAGATGATGTTTCTAATACAGGCCGTGTTATACCAAGTGAGGCAGCATTTAAGTCTGCATTCTCTGGCACATTTGGAAGCTTTGAGATCCCAGGCAAATCTTGAAAAGATTGATCTTCTGACTTTAAGGCAGCGGAATATAGGTTTCGCATTTCCTGTCTAAGATCTTCTTTAATTTTAGGATCAGTAGAATCTCGGCGAATTTTATATAGATTGTGGCCTTTAGATCTTTTTGCTTCAAGAACTCTTGGAGACCAAATTTGAATTTCCGAAATAATGCCGTTTGGGGTTCTGACTAAAAGCTTTCGATCAAAATATCCATCTGGTGTTAATTGCCAACCTTCATCTAATATTTCTGCATCCCGTCCAAACCTGGCAGCAATAGCGTCAGCGTCTTCAGCCGTGTTGACTATAAATCCACCGCGAGAAATATCCGTCATTTGATTTGAAGACACATAACCTTTGCGTTCCATTTTTTCTCTAGCGTCATCAATATCTTTCAGACCAGGGTTTTCGAAAGTAACTCCAAGATCACGTTCAATATCCTCAGCTATTGTAGCGATGTAGGTTTGGGACTCATCTGCAAGCGCATATATATCGTCAACAGTTTCTACCGGCTGACGCGCCTTTAGGTTTGCTTCCTGGATAATATCTTCAATTGGCGTCAGACTTATGGACGAGGTTGCGTCAATATCATTAGAGCTTCTTGCGGCAGCAACAGGTGCAACTGCTTCATTTTCAAACAGATCCTGTTCAAGTTGATCCGATTGGCGTTTGGCAGCTATCCCACTTGGCTCATCGAATCCTTCAAGAGCTGGCTCTTCTGCAATCTCAGATCTTGGGCGCGGCGCTGGACCATCGACAGTGCGTCCAATGTCGCTAGCAGAGATCCCATCGAAATCGCCTCCGTCAATTGATCGTCTGACAGCATCGAGGAATCCTCTTGTGGCTGGGACATAGTTTCCTGTTTCCCTGGCAGCTCTGGAGGCTTCTGTAAGGGCGTCTGAGAGCGGTCCTTTTCTGTTGGCAAGCGTTTGTAGGATTGCGATTGTTTGGGCATCTGTAGTGGCCTTTCTTTGATTGGCTTCAGTAGCTAATACGTTACCTTCTGCCTCTAGTCGCTCAGAGTTGCGTACTAAAGTTTCAAATGCGTTCTTGTCTTGACGAAGCTCTTTATAAGCTCTGTCTAAAATCTTAGCACGTTCAACGTAAAAACTTTCTGATACCAGCTCATCGCCAAATAATGAAACTTGCTTAACGTCTTCAGCACCAGCGGATCTAACCTGGCGAACAATTGCTTCAGCCTGAAAGGCATTGCTAGGATCTGACTTTGCTAAAACTTGTATTGCTGCGTCTTGTAATTTTTCATCATCGATTAGCCGGCCAACAATTGCGCCATATTTTGCAGAGATAACTCCATTAACAATTGCGCCAAAAGCGTTATCGCTCAATGGCATCATGTCCCTTGCTTGGCGAACCAGCTCAGAGCGCGGGGGAAGTTCTCCTAATCTTTCGGGATATGTTCTCAGCACTTTTGCCGCGTCTATTGCTGTTCCAGTACCTTCAGCAATGTTCTTCATTGCCGCGATTGCACGAGCCTGTTCCGGCGATATTCCATCTACCTCACGCAGAGTAAACCCAAGTATTTTAATTTTTTGAGTTGGATCTTCAGCGGCAATTCGTTTAGCTAGACCGAGCCTTTGGTGTCCATCTGCAATAGATACTCTACCGTCTGCATATTCATAAACTGTAACAGTACCAGCTTTATACTTATCCCATGTAGTTATGCCTTGAAGACGTTCTGAAACGCCAAACTCATCCCCGTCAGATTTAAACTGAAATGTTCTTGCGTCTACTTCAATTTCTGAGGGATCAAATTCTTTTACACCCGTACCAGTTTCAGCATCCAATACAACAGGAGCAGTATTTTCTAATTTAAGTCTGTTAGCTGTATTAAGCTGTCCTCTTGCTTCAGCCGCAGCTATATAAGCATCGGCGGCTGCATCTCCCATATTCTCCCTAATAGCTTTTTCTTTATCAATTATTGGATTTTTTACAACATAGGGACCAACATCTTTTTCGGCTTCTATTCTAAGTTCATTAAAACCATCATCAGCCCTAAAAGGCACGGTTTCTACTGCTTCAGTCTTTAATGGAAGAATTGGCTCATATGGAATTGGGGGTTGTGTATTAGTAACAGCAGCGCCTTGGGCTAAGGAAAGAGTTTCTGCGTGAGCTTCTCCGGCATCAAATTCTTCCATTGCAGTTACTTCAACAAAAGGATTAGTTTCCTCTAAGTTTTCTAAATCCTCTAGGGCATCAACTACAGCTTGATCTCCTGAATTAAGCTTTTGACCTGATTCAGTAAAAGCATTGACCGCTTTCTTGGCCTGTTGCCAAGTCATTTTTATGCCCCTACCGCCAAGGGGTATTACTCCACCTAGTGCTGCGTTTAAAGATACGTTCCTGACAAAATCTGCATAGGTGTAGTCAGTCTTCATTTCCTTATACCATTCGGCAACTGCAATTTCAGAAAGCGCTCCCGTACCCCCGTTGATAATCATGTTTTGGCCTACGTTTTTCCAAAGGGATTTAGACCATCCACCAAAAGGAATTGTGGCTTGTGTTACTGGATCTCCGAATGATGCACCCATGCCAGCAGCAAAGCGAACAGCGCCAGCAACAAATCCTGGATTATTCTTTGCAAGTTCAGATTCTTCATTAAGCGAATTATCAAAACTCTGTTTGATTAAAGAATCAATTAATACAGCGTTTATACCTTTAAGATCTTCTGGAAGACTATCTTGGTTGTCTTGAATGTATTGATATATCTCTTCGGTATATTCACGATATTTTAGTTCACTCATGCCGTTAAAGCTATCGGCTGTAATTATGGCAGGGTTTGTAAATTTGTTATCATTGCCAAAAAAGATTTTAGATACGAAACCACGCCCCAGTGGACCGGCATACTGGTTCAACTTTTCAATGATCGGAGTCCATATTTCTAAATGGACAAAAGCTTTTGACATAGATCCGGCAGCACCAGTATCTCGCTGGTTTGCAAAACTACTTGATAAGAGATCAAGAGTCGAGTTAGTTGGAAATTCGATTCCACCTGGATCAATCTCGCTGTTGGGGTCTGTTTCGTCAAAGGTCACCGAGTTCCCTCCACATAGTTAATAAGCTTATTTAAATCAAATTTGAATTTTTTAAACGTACCTCCTCCTTCTACAATATGGGTCGCTTTATCGCTTATAATGTAGTACATGCCATCTTCTGACGCTCTTTGCACTCCAAACCTTTTATCACGCCTCATCCCCGTGCCAGAAATGTCTACAACCATGCCTAGCCTCAGTTTTTGACTTGAGGCATAAGCAAATGCCAGATCATCTGCACCGTTTAGAGCATCTTCAACCTGCTCAGAAGTAATATTAGGGGGAAGTAAAGTTTGCCTTCCACGAACATTTTGTATGCCGCCTAGCCCAGCTTTCGGAATGCCACCAAGCGAGAGACTGATTGCCTCTTCCCACTTTTCTTCATTAAAAAACTCTTCTTCCATTGCAATATTTGTGTATATTGCTTTTGCTATCGGCAAGATAATTCCAACCGTTTGCGTCAGTTCGTCTAAAGATTTACCATTAAATTTATTAAACGCTTCATCTGCTATTTGTTTACTCCAACCACTTGGAACCTGACCAGAATCTAAACTTGCTTGCCCACGATAAGCCATTCTCGCTGTGGCTGATCTGTCTATAAGAACAAGAGCGCCAACACCGGCATCAAAAGGAGAGTTCTTCGAAATCTCTGAAAGCATATCAGGTGCATCTGGTCCACCGGCTTGTACAAGAGCAGATAAAACGCCCATTTTAGTTTCGCCGTCAGTACTTCTTAGAAACTCTTCAATATTCGACTTTTCATTCTGAGTAAAAAATTTAGGCTTTATTATATATTTACCGGCAATAGTTTTTGCTACAGAAATTCTTTCCTTGAGTGAAGAGACAGCGGCTTCAAACCCCGATGTTATATCTATCGGGTTTAACTCAAGAGGCAGTCCGTTTTGGCCCAAAATTCCAGCCTTAATGCCATACGTTAAAGGATCATTTTTTAAACCTGATATCATTTTATCGCGCATTTGCTCTGCAAGATTTAACCGTTCTTGCTCGATTTGAGTATTAACGTTCCCAGGAAATGAAGTTAATGTTTCCAATCCGCCTGGCCTTTCGTTGGAAAACCCCTGCCCAAGAACTTCAATGTAACGTGTTAATTCACTTACATTCATGGTTTGCGCTTGTTGAACTACATCCGAGAGATAACCAACCCCCTCAATGCTTTCGAGTATGTCCCCGCGAAAATCATCTGGAAGGTCCCTAAAAATACTGAAAAGCTCAATGAAATCATTTTGAGAAATTTCTCTTCCAGACTTAACTATTGTTTCAAAAGCAGATATTTTTTTATTAAGATCTTTAACTATAGGATCATATTTTTTACTTTTAGTTTTTTCATTACGGGTCTTTGTGTCAGACTGTACTTTTGCCATAGAGCTAACAAGTTGCCGCGCTAAAGCTATGGCTTTATCCTCTATAGGACTATCTGGTCCAATTTCGCCTACACCTTCTATTCCCCCTGTGCTACTTTCCAGCCTAGAAAGATAGGCCCTCATTCCTTCAACATTTCCTTCGGTAGAAAGTGTTACCATTTCATCAGTAAACCCTAGAATATTTAAATCTTCATCGATGTTTCCTCGAAGGTTTTCGGGAATAGTAGCAAAAGTTTCTACAAGTTTTTGGATAGCTTCGTCAGATACTTCAATTCCCTTGTCTACTATAGATTGAAGTGTTGCAATTTGGCTTTTGACTCCAGCTATAATTGGATCAAACTCTGCTTTTTCTGCCGCAGTTAGGTCAGACTGCACTTTTTCCATTGCTGAAAGCACACCTTGACCAATAGTAAGAGCTGTAAGTTCAAGGTCAGTATCGATACCAGTACCTTCAACATTTGGGATACCTGTCTCTTCTAGCTTTTCAATCCAAGCTTTTACACTTTGAGGATCACCAGCTTTTAGTTTGCTTAACAACGGTCCAGTGTAAGAAAGATCCGCTAAAGCATTCTCTAAATCTTTTCTTAACCTGGGAGGTATTTCTTCATATAAAGCTACAAGTTCATCAATCGATTCTTGCTTTACTTCAATTCCAGAATTTACAGTTTTTTGCAACTCAGCAACTCTATTTGTTACTTCGTCTACTTTAGGCTGGAAAGCAGTTTTTTCATCAGTCCTGCTGTTCTTTAACGCAATTTCAGCAGCAGCTTTATAAGTCTCCGCTGTCTTTAGTGTGTAAATTTCTTGCGGAGTATCAAGACCACTACCACCAAAACCAGGCAAACCCCTTTTTATGTCTATAATTTGATCTTCAATTTCATCTAAAGTCATTCTTCTAAATGCACCGGCCCAACCCATATTATACTTCAAAGTTGATAGTGCAACCCTAGCGTTTACTCCATCAGGCCCAAGATCATCAGCTTGAGCCTCAAGAACGGAAATTTGAGATTGTGATGGCATTCCGCCGTTTTCAACAACAAATGTCATTTCACTAATTTCACTGACAATAATAGTTGATGCAGATCTCCTAGCAGAAAGCTTTTCATTTAAACCAGCTTTTAAACTTCCACGAAGAGCCAGAGTTTGACTAAGGCTTAATTCAGCAGCGGGAACTGTCTCCATTTCTTTTAATATTTCAGTCTGACGATCTATGTCAGAAGTTTGAAAATTAAATATAAAATTTTCTTTGATAGCGGCTTCGTAAGTGTTTTTTTGCCATTTTTTAACTTCGGAATCAGAAGCACCTAAGCCAAGCAACAATTCACCAGCGCGTCCAATGTCTTGCCTTATTGTAACTTCACTAGACCCAGGTATAACAGCGCCGGAAATAATGTTTTGGGACTGTAGGGCGGCGGCGTCATTCGTTTTTGCTTTTTGTTTACTAGCTTGCAAATTAACGTAATAATTTGAATATCTCTCAACAGCCTTGCCGGTAACGCCACTTATGTTTTCTTTAAGAAGGGATGCAGAAACCGGATCTATTACTCTTAGAGATTCAGAATAACCATCGGTTACTTCCAATAGCTGTGCTTGAATTTTAGAAAATGCTGTTTCGTTGCGTTCCCCTTCGCTTAGGATACGCATAGTTTCAATTTCAGCAGCGTTTTGAATTTCAGCCACAGCAACGCGGCTACCTAATTCATACGCAGCCTGGTCAGCAATGCTAAATGCGCCACCCTTTGCGTCAATACGTTCAAGAGTTTCAACAGCCCCTTCTTCACGAACACGTTCCTGGCCTCTTGATTGAGCAGCAACAGACGCTTCCTTGAAAGCAAACTGAGACATACGGTCAAGTGCGCTTGCTAGGGTCTGAGAATATCTAGCTTGCTCTCGCGTGTCAGCGAAATCAATAGTGCCTGGTTGACGGGCTTTTACACCTAGTCGCTGATATCGTGGAAGTTGTGCCATATTCTACCCCAATTTTCCGTACATATAAGCAGCCTCGCCAACACTGGCCAAGGCATTAACATCTGCGGTTTTCTTTGCTGTTTTCCCAGCAGATCGATATATGCCGCCTTGTGTATAGCCTTCATCAAGAGCAAGAGCTGCATTGTCCCTGGCGGTCTGAGACTCAATAGCTCCTTCAGACATAGCAAACATCTGAACAGTTGCAGCAGATCCAGAGGTCGGATCAACACCACCAGCACCGGCACGGGCAATGATAGCGGCCAATGTTTCGTTTAAGTTCCTTAAAGCATCTGCGCCTTGCTGTTTATAAGCGATTGCCTCTGAGCGGCCTTTCAACTCTGCCTGTTGCGCTTGCTGCTCATAACCAGCCTGTTGCGCTTTGCCTGTATCGCTCTGAGCCTTAGCCTGTGCAAGTTTGCCGCCTATCGAAACGACTGGTCCTATTACTGCCATTGCGTCCATGTTTAATTCCCCACGCTCAATCGGTACTCAAGACCGAGAACAACCATTTCCAACGGAACATTCTGGCCAATCGTAATCTGCCCCGTTCCGCTATACCCCAACAATCCATGCACAGTTTTTATGCCAGTAAAAGGCTTGACCGCTGAATCCAGTACATCCTCGCCAAAGTTTCTAAACGAGACTTGCTTGCCGTTAATCGTCATATCTTTTGTGTTATTAACAATTGCATCAACCTGGATAATACGTTTCTTAAATCCCTGCACAGACCCAGAGGAAAGAACCGGCTCCGCTGGCATTGTCCTCACAGTGACCGTGTAGTTCAAGCCAACCTCAAAACTTGATTGAGCCGGTGAAGCGAACGTAATTCTGAAAGGGGAAGATGGAACCACCTGTTGCGGCTCTAGGACGCCATCCCTTATGATCTGGACTGTCTTTGCCTGTAGTTGGTTCATGGTAACTGAGGAACCCGAACCTCCGCTTTTAACGCTATCCAGAGTAAGATTAGGATCAAACTTCTCTAGCATGTATCTTGCTGCGCCGTTTATGGTTCGTTTAACGATTGCATAAACATCCGCAACCTCTACGCCTACAGCAATATATTCACCGTCAGTAACAAATCGACTTGGGGCAATAACATTCTGCCCGACCAGGATAGAGTAGACTGCCATTGATCCATCAGTTCCGTTTACCACAAACAAGCGATCTGACTCGTCAGTAGATGCAGCCCTACGCGCAGCCATATCAACAGGATTTTTAAGCAAGTGAGAGCTTAAAGCAGATATGTTTTGCACTTGATACGATGCAGTAGTTTCGCCAAACTGGAACACGTTAATAGATTTACCCTGGCGCTGAATAAAGATCGATGCACCGTTAAGCTCTTCAATTGGAATGCCAGCCCTACATCCCAACCTAGTCTGAGGGCGCACAAAAAATGTTTTAGGTGTAATAGGCTCATTGGAAGATTGTAATATTACAAACTCACCGCCGGTTGTAAAAATACGAAAGTCATTGCCAGAGAAAAGATTGACGATAATGTTTAGCTGATTGGTATTAATTGTTGCCTCAACGCTCTCATCATCAAGTCCAGTGCCAACAGCAAAGTCAAAGAAATTGATTACGCCAGAACCCCAGATAGTGTTGGGCCGAGACTTAGATCCGCCAAAATATAACCGGCCTTCATGGAACGCAGCAGAACGCGGCCAGCCACGGGCGTTGGACCATACGTTTTCAAAACCATGTTCACTTTCCCAGAAACCAGCAACGATTGCATCTGTATCAAAGAAAGAAACCTCCGTTACCGCCTTCATAACGGTCGGAGAAACATATTCAACATACCGAGCGCGTCCAAATGTGCCTGTTGCCTGGGCATACTCGCCAACCGCCGCTGGGGCAAACGCCTCGACTTTATAGACGGTGGTACTATTAGGAGCTGTATCCCATGCAGGGAATACAGCTAGAAGCTTTGATGAAGCAGTGTAATCTTCAACGTGCCTAATCTGACCCGATCCAGTGCCAGAGGTTAAGGTAATGAACATACCGTTTGGCTGATCGTCAGCGTTATAGTTAGTCCCAGATTTTAAAGTAATTGTTGCGGCTCCACCCGCTTGCGCTGTACCAGTATCGGTTGTTACAGAAGATGCAGTTATTGTGATATTGCCAGCGGTAGCGCTGGGCGTAATCGAAAAGTTTGGCTGGTGCGTATCAAAAGAATATGCGTATTGGGGCAAATTAGTAATAGGAAGATTTTCTAACGTCCAGCTAGTATCAGTGTTACGAACTAGCCTTTTGGTTTGCAAATCTTCATGGCAGAGAATAAGAGTATCAACCGCCTGCGTGTAGTTTAACTGGTCCAACACTGCCGTGGTTATTTCAGTAGCGGCTATGTAGTCAGCGCCAGAGCCATTAATATTTGTTTGCAGAACGCCAGCCTTAAAAACATAGATCCGCTGATTAACAAAAACCAGTAAATAACTATCATCTACGCTGAACTCAAAAGGAATTACTTTAAAATCAGTAAAGCTTGAGCCAAAATCATAAATAAAACGACTGCCATCACGGCGTCTAAAACCGCCTTGTGGCTGAATAATTACGTTCGTGGCTTCCTCAAGAGCATTTTTGTATTGAGCCAAGTCGGTACGCGCACGGATAAGCGGATCAAGCTCACCAACCGAAAAATTGGTTTGGAACTGTACTATCCGCATTTTAGTATCTCACATCAATAAGAGAATAATCCTCAATTATTTGCGGTGGCTTGCCACGACTGTCCACGTTCATAGCTTCACGCATTAGACCTCCACGGCCAGAATCCGCTGGTGATCCGTAAGAAACTCCGCGAAAATAATCTGATTTGCTAATTTGATCTGTAATAGTAAATGCCAACTCAGCAGCCAATGCACTACGAAGTAAACGAACAAAGTAGTTTGGCATTTTGCTTTCATCGATTGTACTTTGGTAATCAATAAATATTTTTTCAAAGTTGGTAAAAAGCTGATCCCCGTATATTTCCCAACCGTATCGTACAGGTTTTTGAGAAATTCCGGCGCTCTGAAATAGAGCTATGACGCCAGAAAGCATATCGCCTGGGAGCTGATAAGCATACTTCCATTCGTCAAGAGGGGCCGTTGATAAACGCTGGAGTTGAATCTTCTTAATGCTCCAACTCCATTGGTAGTTAGCAAGAAGGCTATCTTTAAGATCTGGATAAAGTCGATCACAAGCCTGAGCTGAATCAGATCCTTCTGTAAAAGAAGAAATGGGCGCGGCGCCCAACAGTATTAAAGCATCAGAACATATAGAGAGGGAAGTGTCACCAGCGGCCATGATTGTTCTCCGTAAAGGGTGGGAGAGGCCAGTGTGATCCGGCCTCTCCTTTTCTTTAGATTACTGCCGATGTTATAACGCCAGCACCGTTGTTGGTTGCTACAAGCGTTTGACCGCCATCGCTGCCATATGTGTAGATCCAATCACCAGTAGTGATAAGAGCTTCAACCGTGTTGAAATAACCGGAACCGGCAATAGCAGCTTTGTTGTCACCAGAGGACTTATAGCTGTATATTGCAGGAGCGTTGCCGCTTTTAGAAGCGCCAACTGTTGACCAGTTTGCTGTTGCGAATGCCATGTTTCAGATCTCCTTATTCAGTACAAGCAATTTTAACGATGCCAGCACCGTCAATTGAAACAGAACCAGCAGAGAACATTGAGCTAACTAAGAACGATGTCTTTTCTGGAATGTAGTTAACTTCAGTTTTCTGAGCCATTGACTCAGCATAGCCCATTGAATCTTTGTGCCAGGCAAAACAAGTACGAGTTGATGGTTTTGGAAGACCACCTTCGTCACGATTGCCAACTGTCAAGATATTAAAGCCCATGAAAGTGTTGATTTCACCTTGGACAAGAGCTTTTACAGAAGCAAAGTCTTGGCTTGTGACTTCAGTTTCACCAAGCAAAGCATCTAGCTGCGAAGCATGCATGAGCAAATGACGACCTTCAGAGGGTACGTTATTTTGGTTCATAGCTTTTGCAGTAGCACGAAGCTTTTCAATGTTCATGTTTGAAGCATTACCACCGATAGATGTTGCAACGGCTGTTGTTCCGCCAGCAGCATTAAGAGCATCGATCATAAGCTGGTCCATACGCCGAGCAATAGACTTAGACACAACTTGCACCAATTCAGAACGCTCATCAAAGTTGATGTGAGACTGTTGGAAAATGTCTGAGTATTCTGCCGCAATGAAATCTTCCATTGTCGCAGTTACTTGGCCGTATGTTACGTTAAGTGGTGTAACATCGGTTTGCGGTACGCGAACCGTAGCAACACCTTTACCGATTGTTGGAAACTTAACTGTGTTACCGGCTACGCCAGTGCGGGTCCGCATTGTGCCACGAAGCACAGATTCGGCTTGATACGCTTGTTTGACCTCAGAATCGAAAAGATCAACAAACGCGGTTGAGACGTTAATCGCCATTTGCAAAAACCTCCTTTTGCGTTTCAATTAAACGCTTCCGTTATCCGAGGTTCGGGCGGTCGCTTGCGCGTTATGGCCGCGCCAACCAGTAGATTACTACATCTAACGGGCCGAGCGCGGTTAGCCGTTGGGGCTAAAATACACGCAAGCGATATTTATTGCAAGTGCCTATGCATTTTGCTGTGACTTGAACCACTTCTGTTCCATCTGAGTGCGCCAGGCAGCATCACTTTGCCAACGAGGATCAGATATAGCACTATCAAGATCTTGCTTTGTCATGCTGTCTTGCTGAATTGTAGGCTTGATCGGAATGTTTTCATTCGTGATAGCCTGGTGGTACTTTAAGAATGCGTTGATAGCATCAGCATTGTTCAAAGAGTACGCTATCGCTTCACGTTCAGAGTTGTTCAATGGAGCCTTCATCAGAACGCGCTCTGTCATTTGTATTTTTTCAGAGGCATTCGACCCAAGTTTATCCATTTCAACGCGCTGATCGTACTGCACGTTTTCCTGATCGTCCTTTGATAAACCCAGAACACGTCCGGCTAGATCTTCGAAAGCACCCTGGCTAATCCCGTTTTCTTTAGCCCAATCCTGATATACGGCGATAGTCGGATCTTCAGAGTCCAAACCCTGATCCGCAAGTGAAGATATATCATACTCCTCCGGTGCCTTATGCTTTCCGGCTTTAAACTTTTTCTCAAGCTCTGCATAACTTTTTGCAAGCTTTTCAACATCAGGCCCGTCCTCATCCCAAAATTTTTCTGGATAATAATCTGGGCGTTCTAGCGGATCATCATCATTTGCCGCTTGTGGTTCGCCTTGTGGTTGCTCATGTACCGCAACGGGTGCATCTTCTTTAGGAGCCTCCGATTCCGCCACGTTAATCATTGGAGCGTCAGCCTCCATTTGTTCTGCCATTGCTTCAGCCATTGTTTGACCTTTCTATTCTTTTTTCAATCATGCGAACCATTTCAGCCATGCCTGTCCTTACATACCCAAAACTCGCGTCTTCTCCTGGAAACCAAGTCGGTTGCTCAATAGTAACACTTCGCAAATGACTTAGAACACGTTGCCCTTCAGTGCTTTTGAATAACTTGCCATATAGTAAATCTATATCAGCAGCCTTTGGGCTATTAATTGTTGCTTGGGTTAAACCTTCCCACCCATCGGGTGAACTCATTGCATTGCCTCCATTGTTGCACCACCATCATTAGCAGGCTGTGGACCTTGTTCAGCCGCTGCTTGTTCCTGCATTTGTTGCATCATCGCTTCTTGCTCTTCCGCTGTGGTAAGCAATTCCTGTTTGATGTTCATTTTTTCGGCAATAAAAGACGTAATCCTTGGAATAGAAAGCGCCATTTGGCCTTGTGGGCCTAGAGAATTAGCAATCTGCATAAACTGCACAATATCGTTTACCTCTTGAAGCTTTTGAGCCTGGGCTAATGGAGCAACCGGAGTAACCTTTACCTCTACACCATTCACTTTAAGAGGCAGATCTATGTATGCTTGCTGATCTAAGATGAAAAGAATGCGAGATACGAGAGGAATCATTGTCTCATCGATCAACCGGCCAAACGCAGAACCCAAGTTAGATGCCAGCTCACGCGATCTTTCAGCAATCTCCGTTGCACTTCTTGCCGACATATTATCAGGTGGCAGCGTATCATCCATTAGAATTTTTTTGATGCTCATACGCAAGTCATTCATAACAATCTGGCTTGTGTTGAAGTCACCGGCACGAGGCAATGGCTGTAAGGATGGACCCTGTGCGCCACCATTACGAGCAACACCAATGATTGCACCAGGCTGGATTTTTACGTTCTGAGGATTAAGAACTCCATCATCAGCAGCCGTATATACACCAGCGATAGATAGGGAAGCATTCTTCAGAACCAACTCAACCGTCTTGTTTAGCGTCTTGATATCAGCAATAGCAGTGACCAGTGGGCCACGGCCATAGATCTCGCCGGCAACCTTCATGTAACGAGCAACGATAAATGGCGAGGACTTCATAGTACGATATACAAGGTCTTGTCGTTTATTAGGCCAGATAACATGGTAGCAATATATTGCTCTTTCGTAATCATAAATTACCGCGTCCATCAGATCTATCTCTTTTGACGGGGATCGTGATATTGCATCAGCAAGCTCTTGCGTAATTTCTGCATCAGGAAACTCTTGTGGTATCGCCTCTGCCTTCATACGAAGCTTGCGGTACACGTTATCAACATTGCCAAAGCTACCTTCTTCAATGGATACGAGATACTGCGGGATAGGCGTAAAGCGAATAGGAGTTGCTTCGTCTCCAGGCGTTACCATCATTACGGCAGTGCCTACACATAGGTCTAAAAGGAACTCACCCATAGCCAGATCAAAGTTAGTCTGGCGCATTACTTCAAACATCCGCTCAGTGTATGCGTCCAGCGCAGCTTGAGCCTGTGTTTTCTGTTCTTCTGGAATACCGCTACCGGCCTCTAAGCGACACCAAGCTTTCTGAGGTGGAAATAAGCCAGCCTGAATGCGGTTAGCAAACCTCTGGGTGGCAGAGATAGCTGTGGAGTCAAACACACGGCCCATCTTATTTTGACCAGCAGCGCCACCTTCATAGTTGCCTTCGTACATATTACGCTGTGGCAGGGCAAACTCATAGCAATCTTCATATATAGAGCGCCATTGATCCTTGCGTGATTGAGCCTTGGCCTCACGCTCCATGATATCTCTTACGTCTAGCCGAGCCATTTACTTATCCTTTAATCTACGAATATAAGCTTCATTTTTTTAGCCATGCTTCCAGCAGCTTCATATTTTTTGCGCCGAGCCTGGCCCTTTGCCTTCTTAGCTTTAAGCTTTGCAGCAGCCCTTGCAGCAACCTGCTCGGCAACAGTCGGGCCTTTTGATCCGCCGCCACCGCGAGACCTAGCGCTCATCATGTTGCTGTGTTCGTTCTGCGCTTGCATATCTTTCAGCATACTAGCTGCTCTTTTATTTCTTTTTGTGTCATTCAAGGTAGGGCGATATCTTGGATCTTTCATTTTAGGATCGGTTTTTCCAGCAATAGCATAACCTACAGTTCTAGTTAGCTTTGAAAAATCTGACTTAACTTGCTGAGCAAAGCTAGCCATTAGTTACCTCCGAGCTTGGTTTTATATTGTTGAGAATCTGGACCCTCTTGCCGCGCAGGAGAAAACAAAAGCTTCATGCCGCCTGTTTGGCGTAAGCGCCTACGCTTTTGAACGCCCTGCCTTTCAAACCGTTCTGAAGAGCCGGCTCGTTCGTCTGCTCTTGAACGAGCAGACGCAGCATCACGCTGTGCTTCAGTTTGAGAGACAGTCTTAACCGGAGCCGAAGCTCTTGATCCACCACCAAATATTCCACCCATATTAAAACCTCACCATCATATAATAATCAGACCCGTCTGGGCCATACTTAGCCATAACACTTTCTACCTCAAAACGTAGGGCTTTGGCAAACCTAAATGCGGTATCGTTATCGCTATTTACGCAAATCTGAAGTCTTTTTATGTTGTAATCCTTGATTGTAATATCGGTTAGTTGTTTCGATGCTCTGATAACCGATATCGCATGGCGCTCTATCTCCTTGCCTGGGATCAACCACATCTCTGCCACCCCATTCCAAAAGGGGCGAATGCCAAAAGCGCAGACAACTCTTCCTCGGCCAATCCCTGCCCAACTCATACCGTCTACAGCGTGGTCCCAAACATAATTAATGTAATTGGGGATTACGTTTGCAAAATCTTTATTTTCTTCTTTGAGATTTATCCTGGTCAAGTGGTCGTAGGAAAGTGGAACAATATGTTCGTCATGCCCCATTCTTATCTGGGGAAGTTGCACTAGGGCCATTAGAATATCTCGAAGTCGGTGTTTGCATTGAACGTCTGACCACCGGCAAAGCTGTTGCCGTAGCTACCACGCCGCAATCTGCGCTGTTCACCACCGCCAAGCATCAAATATCCGAAAGCATCCCCGCAGTGGGAGTGTTCATTCTTTACGGGCGCGTCTTTAAAACGATCCTGGCCGGCGCCCATTGACACACGCTTGAAGAAATAGCCGCCACTTAAAGATTTTCGCAGCCTTAAACATTTTTTATTTACGATAAGTCCAGGTTTTCCGCCCACCAGCCGGTTCATAGGAGCAGCAGCAGCCTCTCTTCTTACATTGAAAGCGTTGCTATCCGTTGGTTGCGCCCTAAACCCAATTGATTTTAAGTGGTCGAAGGCAGTAACCTCATAGATCTCGTCACGTTTGTTACCCGCTGGATCTCCCCAGATCTGAACCTCCGCTTTATCAAAGCTTGCAGCAATCTTGCCTATAAGCTCTTGTCCAAACCGCTCAAGCCCCATGTCAAACGTGACTAGCTCATCCAAGATCTTCCACGCACCGCCGGAAGTTCGTTGCCCAAAGATAGCCGCCGGCGTCAAACCAAAGTCAACGCCGATTTGAAGCGGGTATTGAGGATCATAAGTGACTTCTGCCGACATCATCTCATCATCATATTCCGGCCAGACCGGCCTGCCCTCTTGGACGAACGTGTACTTACCTTCAGCGTAGCAGCGAATCCAATCGGCATTCTTACCGCCAAGCATCTGTTGGTAATATCCATCTGGTAAATGCGTCTTGTTCTCAGCAGACGGATTAACCATCCACCACTTGCCGCCTGAGAATACAAAGCCATTTGCCTCTGGGTTTTCAGGTAGATCCTTTGCCGGAACCTCTAACACGCCACCAGGTTGCCGGTGGAATGTCCAAGGAAACCGACCACCAATCTTATTTTTCTCAGCAAGCTCATGCCACCAGTGATCTGCATCAGGCGGGTTAGTATCCATGATAATGCCGTACCAGGACGCACCACCGTCTGATTTAGTGGGGTAACGGCCTACGCGGTGAGTAAGACCATCGATCACAGCTTTTGGCAGCTCCCTGGCCTCGTTTACCCAAGCGCCAGTTAGCTCCAACGACAGCAGCTTTCGCACATCTTGAGGCGTAGAAAGAGCCATGAAGATAACTTCGCAGTCAATTCCAGGCGCATTATCACGGGTGGGAAGCTTTAAATGGTGGGTTATTGGCGGTTGCCAGCGCATTGGCCCCCAAACATCTTCTGGAAACAACTCGCCCCAGGTCTTAATCGTAGTAGTTCGAAGCTCTGGATAGGTGTTTCGCACGATTACAAACCGTGAATACCTGATCCCGTCACGCGGAGAAGGCTTTTGCTGAACAGCTTTAAGCATTATTTCAGCAGCACAGCCGTATGACTTGCCAGATCCCACCGGCCCCATCAGGCCGCGAACAAAAGATTTATCGTGTAGGAATTTCCAAACCGTAGCAGACTTAGAAAAATCCAAGTTCATGCTTGGGAGATCAGCCATCATCAGCCTCATATGTTGTAGTTGCTTCTGGACCCTTCATGTTGATACCAATGATCGAAGGCTTATCAACATTGCTTTCAACATCTAGCAGCCCACTAGCCTTAGCCAGCACACGCAGAACACTCACCTTGTCAAACAGCTCAATGGTTGTGCCGTACTGACCAACCGTAACCTTCTTAATCGCAGCTAATGCTTCAGATGGAATATCCTCAATTGGCTTAACCTGGCCAGTATGAAGATCAATTATGTCAGTCATACGGGCCGTACCCATCGCAATCAGCTCAGTAGCAACAGCTTCTTTGTTCTGGGCTAAAGTTTCCGAGCGGCCAATCCGGCGCTGCAACACGCGCGCACCACCAAACCGACCAACCGGCGGGATAGGTTTTATCTTATCCTCTTTTTTTCTAGCCATTAAAACGGAATTTCATCTTCTATTTTATCAGCAGGGGCAGCAGCCGGTGCATCTTGTTGCTGGCGAGTACCATCATCCTCAAACAGCTTCAGCCAAACCTCACCCTCCTTATTAGGAAGAGGTAAACCCTCAAGCTTGATGCTGATCCCCTTGTCATTCTGAAAGGCAATGCCATGACGTAACCAAACCGGCTTATCCCGACCAGGTACTTCCTTCGCTTGCACAACACTAAATCGCTTTTTCATGTGTATCTCCTATACAACTTTACAGTAGCATTACGATATCGCATAGAAAACGATATTACAATAGACCCTCCGCAAGATCCCTAATCACATTAGGAAACTTATCAGTAGGTATCAAAGCAACCTGCTTACCATCACAGTAAACGCGTAAACCATCTGGAAATACCTCCCAGACAGTTACAGCATTCCCTAAATCTTCATGCATAAAAGAATTACTTCTTCTTCTTAGCCGACATCTTCTTCATCGCGGCCTTCTTTATCTTAGGGTCTTTCTTAGCCGCCATAGGTGGACGTCCAACCTTGCTTCCATAAGTTCCTTTACCAGATGGCATAGTTTATCCTTTCTTCATACGTGTCTTAGCAGACTGTTTAAAAGCTTTAGCAGTAGGCGCACCCTTAGATCCAGGCTTACGCATCTTCTCGTCACTGCCAGCAGCTATCCTTTTCTTCTTAGCGTGAATGTTAGCATATAATCCAGGTTTAGTTTTGGGCATAGGGAAGACCTTTCATGGTTTTTCCAAAAATAGTTCTGTGAGGGACTGTGTAGTAGTCGCGCGAGGGCGGGGGGGAAGGGGTGGTCTTTTCCAAATGTGGCAAAAGTGTGGCGCTCTTGTGCCTGTATGCGCCTCAACCACTATATGTTGTGTTTTTAATTTAACATAATACACATTATACTTCTTAGGTTGGCTTAACTCGATACAAGCTCGAACCATTGGTGCTGTAATCTCTTGGCTATGTCGGGTCACGCCGATACCTCTTTGTCACTGTGCGGCTCTCTCAGCAAGTCTACCGCCTGATTAGCCAGCATCTTGCCTGCTCTGGCTGCATTGTCATGCTGAATCCACCATCCCTGCGAAATTGCACGAGCAAAGAACTCTGCTGTGAGACACTGAAAATCTTCCATTAACATAGACAACCTTAGATCATCATCGCTGTTAGTCCCAGCTATCATCTGTTTGTGTTCTTGTTTAATCGTTCTTTCTTCTTCTGCAATCTCGATTTGATGTTTAGCCGATAGGCTCGATTTTATTGTAGCCTCTAGCTTAATGCTTGGCTCGTATACTATTCTGTTTGATGTGGACCTTTGTCCTCGAAAGAATGGTTTGCAGTACACCAGATACCCAAGCTTTCTAAGTTTAACTGCGTGATATGATATACCGCTTGCACCAACGCCCAGGGTTTCTGCAAGTCTGCCCTGGCTTACGAATGTTCTGCCCATCCTGTCGGCATATGAGCAGTATGCAGCTAACACTCTGAATGTTGCTGCTGTTACTCTTGGATCTCCCAGCGCTCTGATTGGTACTACTGTGAAAGCTCGGAGATCTTTTGCTTTGAGTTGCTTGGGTCTCAATGTTTTAGCTCTGAGTATGCTTCGATTAGAGACTTGTTCAAACCTTCACGATATATATCAATCACACTGAGTGTGACGAAGTTTTTTTCTAACAGCCTATCTGATCCTGATCCTGTTATGTATGTCTCTGCAACTGGTTCACCTGAGTTCATACGTCTTGCGGCGATTGCATCTGCATCGAATGCGGTTGGCTGCTTTGATCCGATCTGCGCTGGTTTGTATGCGTCTGAGCATTTTTGTGCTGCTTTGACGAAATTGTAGGGCGTGGGCCATGATCTTGTTCTGTTGTTCTTGCGTACATCTTGAGACATCTTGCTTAGAACATGGCTCATTGCATCTTCATTTATATTGTCTGCAATCTCGCTGTTGATATCCTCGACCATGGCTGACATTTCGGTAGCTGCTCTTGATGTCGTGTGGTTTGCCGGTACGTCATAGCTTTGAAGCTCTTGCTGTAGCCATGCGCCGATCATGCGGGTTCGTTGCTCATACTTCATTGAATCATCTTTCTGTCGGTTGTTAGCGATCCTAAGATTGCCTGCATCTGCTGGTCACTTGTCATATCCTGCAATGATGGGGCTTGCAGCTCATCATCCCATCGCTCTCCATTGAGCCAGGTTGCCAGGTGCGGCATGAATTTCTTGTCTTGGCTTCCCCATGCTCTGACAAAGAGAGCTAGTGAGTGATGGATCTGATCGATGGGAGCTTTCTTCATTGCTGTTGTTAGTGCTTTGCGAGCTGTACCCTTGCCTACCTTCTTCGGATAGATCTTCCAGAGATCATCGAAAATGGACATATCTTTAGAGGTTATTCTTCCAAGGTTATTACTTACAAGGTTAAGGGGGTCGCATTTTGCGACGGGGGGTGGTTGCATTTTGCGACGGGGGTGGTCGTAATTTGCGACTGGTTGTTTTATTAGGTTTAAACGGTATCCGTTGCTAGTTCTGGACCCATTGTTGCGACTACGCTCGACCTTTTCGATCAATCCCATGACGCAAAGTGCATCAACATGACGAATGATGGTGCTTCGATCCATCTCACATTCAACCGCAAGAGTTGAGAGGCTTGGGAAACAAGCGCCGGTTTCGCTGTTGTGATGGTCAGCTATCCAATAAAGAACGATCTTTGCCGGTGCTTTCAATCCCTTTTGCTGCATTGCTAGTGCTGTCATATAATGTGACATCGTTTTAACCCTTTTCTTTTGGGCAGGATCAGCCTATTCTGACCCTGCTGCATTGGTTTTTGGTTCTTTCAGTGTATCCTAGTCCTAGCGCCCCTGCAAGAAATTGTGGGGGCGTCCTCTTTACCAGGTAACTTCCGTAATTAGGCACGGATCTCCGTATGTCTTTACTACTCGCAGATCGTAGACCTGAGCATCATCCTCGAACACCACGCCATTGAATGAATCCAGAACAATCTTGGCAATGTTGTCGATATCCGGCTTGCCTGGATAGATCTTGTTTGCATTCGCCAACGCCTTTTTTGCTTTGGTCCAGCTCTTTGGAATCTCGAACTGCGCCTTGATAACTACAATACACGGCAATGCTGTCGGCTCAAACTGATGCAGCATCATGTAATTCGATGCAGTCGCAGCTAATCGATGCTCGAACTTGCGCGTTTTCTCTGGAGTGTAGACCCTGCCCATCCTGGTGAACCTGGGCCGACCCTTGCCGATTGGTTGACCTGGCAGCCATATGTAAGCTGCTGTCATATCCGGTTAAGCCAATCTTTAACGTCTGATGTATCGTCGGATTCGATTACCCCGACATCCTCCATTATCGCTTCCAAGCTGACCGATTGGTTTAAGCCCTCCGATATCAGATCGACCGCAAGCCTGCTTTGCGATATCCCTTGTTGATTCGAAGCGATATCAAGCCTGTTCTTCAATCCGACCGGCAGGCGCACGACCAGCGGCTTTTTGTCTTCATCCTTGTTCTGATACTTCATTTTCTTTCCTTTACTTTCAACAACTTGTTAAATAAATCCACATTTTGTTAATAAGTCTATTGACCTCATTGTGATATCACCTTAGATTACTAGTTGTAGTTAATCAAGAGAGGAATGGGCATAATGGCTAAGATTCAAAAAGAAGCCGCAGTGTTGGATTTATTCGACAATGGCGGCAACAGCCAGGTTGGCGAGAGGCAGGCTGACATTGAAGATATCATCTTCGAGAAAAGCTTGTTGGGTATGATCCAGTCTGGCGATCAGGCTGGGATGCAAGATTGGCACAATGCGGCGAAAGCCGGTCAAGTTATGAGGATCTGTTAAATGAGAATGAATCGTGAGTTTTACAAGAAAAAAGGTGCTGTAAAAGTTGCACCCAAGGATATTAACGCTGAGTTTTATATTTACGAAACAAGCAAGGGCAATCCAGCCTGTCAGTGTTTTATAGGTAAGGCAGCTAAACCAAACTGGCATTACAGCTTTCAAACCAGCGAACGGATGGAAAAGAAAATCTCTGACCAGATAGAGTCCATCAAGATCAGCAACAAAATGAAAGCGGCACGGAAGGCTAAAGCACAAGAGCCTTGCACATGGGCTGTTGGCGACATCTTGTCTTCTAGCTGGGGCTATGACCAAACCAATGTAAGTTTCTTTAAGGTTTTAAAATTGATCGGCAAACGGAGCGTGGAGTGCGTTCGGATATCCAGTCGGGAAGTTGAGGGCAGCGAAGGCTTTATGTGCTGTAATGTTGTTGCTGGCAGCAATGTTGCAGGGAAACCCTTTAAGGCTTTGGTAAGCGATAACCGGATTAAGATTAGTTACTCTGAATATGCAAGCCCTTGGGATGGCAATCCTATGTATAGTAGCTGGTACGCTTGATTTTGCAGTGCGCCTTCGGGCGCATCATTAAGTCAAAAGGAGAATGAAATGACAGTTAATAACACCAACATGGTCAAGCGGATGGCAAGCATCGAAGAGCATTTAAACTCTTACTTTGATAGCTTCGAAAACTATCACAGCGAAAAGTATTGGAGGAAAGAGTTTGATAGCGTTGAGGATTTGGAAAGCTTTTTTGTGGACCACATCCTTTACATCAAGGGATACTCGTCCAAGGCAATCGGCACTGTGCTTTTGGTTTTTGAAAAACATTATGGATAGGAGTAAGAATGATGGACGATTGGAAAGAGTGGATCAAAGATTTCATTGGGGTGATGGCGTTGTTCGGCACATTCTACATTCTGTTTTTCTTTGCGGGGGTCTTGTGATGTCTAACATGAGAAAACTCTCTGAGGCTTGCCGCAAATGCGGCGCAGCAGCTCAGGAGTATTGTAAGCATTGTTCTAGCAAAAAGCCCGAAGGGGACAAGTAATGACTTGGACTAAAGAACAAAAATGCGCTGACTGCAACGGGGATGGAAAAGTTGAGGTGGCTCTGGCTGCTGACAATTTCCGTGAAGACGATTGTGAAACGTGCCAGGGAACCGGCCTACTAAAAGGAGAAGATGAAAATGATTGACCAGGTGAACATAAAAAAGATGCACCACCGCGCGGCAGGAGACACCGAGATCGCGGCGGCGCACCAGGTGGCCAAGCGGGTTGCAGGCAGGAGACTGCAAACTTTGCAAGCGCTCTCAACCCTGCAGGGAGGATCAGGGGAGCAAATCGCACTTGCCGCCGAGCTATCTCTCTTTAGCATACGGCCTCGCCTAACGGAACTGCAAGAAATGGAATTGATTGAAGACACCGGCAAGCGAAAGAAAAACGTTTACGGAAACAACGAAATAATCTGGCATATAACAGAAAAAGGGGAACAATATGTACATTAAATTTGAAGAGATCCGCGAAATGGCTGACAACATTCGTCTTTACACGGAAGACGATCAAGACACGTTCCTTGATACGCTGGACGGTGAAACAGATGTAATGGATATTTTGGGCAAGCTCGTACAGGAACGCGCCGAATGTTCAGTCTACGAAGGGTCAGCTAAAGAGCTGGCGAAGATGTATAGTAACCGAGCCAAACGACTTTCCGCCAAACAAGAAGCGATCTCAATAACTATTGGTCAGCTAATGGATTCGGTAGGTGAAACAAAGATCCAGCACCCGCTTGCAACGATCAGTAGAACAAAGGCGCGTTGGTCTGTTAAGATAGTTGACCAGCACGACATTCCTTCACAGCTCACAACAGTTACAGTAAAACCGGATCTCGTAGCAATTAAGAAGCAAATGGATCAGGGCGAAACTGTTCCTGGTTGTGAAGTGAACCCAGGGCAACCGTCAATCACAGTGAGGATTAAATAATGAGTGAAGTATGGAGCAGATTATCTAAGCTAAATGTTAATGATGATAAGACGAAAAAAGGTAAGTTTGATTACCTTTCATGGGCAGACGCATGGAAATCAGTGCAGAATAATTCCGACAGCGCCTCGTACACAATGGATGAAGACATTGTTTACCCAGACACCACGCGGGAAGTTCGCTCCACTGTAACTATCGATGGCGTTAGCCATATGATGTGGCTTGCAGTAATGGACCACAATAACCGCGCGATAAAAAACCCAGACGCAGCAGCAATAAACAAAAGCCGGATGCGTTGCCTGGTCAAAACTATCGCCATGCATGGGATCGGCCTCTATATATATGCCGGTGAGGATCTTCCTGAGGTAGATCCTGCTAATTTGCTTGTTCTTAAAAACCACATTGGTAGCGAGATAGGATCATATGATCCGCAAGACTTCTCAAAGAACCTGGTCAATTTAATTGCTAAATATACCAAGCTCGAAACAACCAAGGCAGGGGAGGCAGTATTGCCGCGACAGAGAATGACTTATTTGAGAGAGCTGCTTGAGCAAAACCAAACGTCAATTGACGAACTAAGCGATGCTTTCAAAGAGCAGATCGATAGCCGTTACAAGAAGTGCCTCAAGATCCTTGGCGCACAGGTTGAAAAATAATGCTTGAAGCCTGGGGAGAAATGACACTGCGGCATAAGAAAGAACGGATTGAGCTGGTGCAATCGTTAGCCCAATCACGTTTTACGCAGACAGAAGCGGCAAAAGTGCTGAAGACAACATTAAGCAACCTCAACACTTTTGTTAAACGAAACGATATCGAATGGATCTATATTAGAAAGGGCAAAAAAACAAAATGAATGGGGAAAGATTAATTGCTTTAGTTCAGGCTGCGGAGCGTGGTCTAAGCAGAGTACAAGCGGCAGAAATGTGTGACATTCCTTACAAGACTGTCTTACAATATTCTAAACAATATAAATTGAATTTTGCTTGCGGCAGGAGAATGGCACATGAGCGATTTAAAAAAGAAAAGTTGGAACGAGAACGCAACAGCAGCAATCAAGCGGAGCCACAGGTTAATGGATTTGATGGTCTCACAGGCGAAGAGCTTGAACCGAGACAACTTAAAACAGCAGCTAGAGGAATTGAAGGCACTACTCCAAATAGTAGAGCGACACTAGATCGCTGGAAAAATATCTTAATGGCAAGCGCAAAATCAGCAAGCGAAAGACGGGAACTAATCTGGGGATACAAAGTGTTTGCCTACGAGATTGATATGATCCGCAAAAAGGAACGCCCACCATTTCCAGCAAGGCCCAGAAACAACGATGAAGAAAATTTGACATGGCAAAAGAGGGAAAGAAACAACCGCAGGGATAGGATCATCCAAGCTTTTGATGGAAAACCTAGAACAGCCAGCGAGATTTCAGAATACACCGGCTTCGATCTCAGATCAACAAGCCTATTTATGCACAATATGTATCGTGAAGGTAAGGTAGATAGGAAAATGATCCCAAACTCAGACAATAAAAATAAAGTATATCTTTATTCTGAGGCTTAGTAATCGTGTGGGTGGCAGCTCATTAAGCTATCTTAATTGCAAGATTACACCACCCACACAAACTTTATACTACAAGTTCAAAATGAGGGCCATCTATAAATGGCCTTCTACCCTGGGATCTACGAAGATCAATGTAACTATTCATAGCATCTTCCATGTTACCTTCACTGAACTGTGCAATGTTAGGTACAGACCAGGCTGCACCCCATACAATTGGAACATCAACTTCACGAGCAGCCTCTGACATAGCATCCGCGATTTCGTCATAGAGGTTCAGCTCCCACCGGCCACCATCAACATAAGCCATAAGATCCACAGCCAAACCGTCTATGTGCTTAGACTTCATGGTCTGACTTGCGCCCTTGGCAACCAAAACCTTTTGCTCTTCTATCGTTCGCATTCCGCAAATCACAGAAAAGTCCTGTTTGGTCACACTGATTGCGTATTTAACAACAGCAATCATGCGCTCATCAATACCTTCAAGCTTAGATACACTACCTTTGCCTAGTTTGTATGTCATTGTTTTAATCCTTTCATTGTACGAATCCCAAAGCTAGCGGCTATTGAAGCGTACATTGCCCAACTAAACCAGCTTGGCGCTGCTTGTAAATTTATAAAGCCTTGCTCCATGTATGGCTGAAGGCCAGGAATGAAGCTACCTAACACTATAAATATAAAGCATAAAGTCCAAGCCTCATCCTTCCAAGAATCTTTGCTTGCCTCAATGGCTGACTGCTCCCAGCTTATTTCACCAGTAGCAATCTTCATTTTAGTTTGAGCTTCTGCTTTTTTTACAGCAGTCTTACCGTCGATATAACTAGTAGCTAAACCAGCTACGCTATTTATAATGGCTAACATTACTTACCTCCAATCTTAGAAAACCCAAAGAATGCGCCCACCAATGCAGACACAGATACAAAATATACACCAGCGATAGAAGACAACGATTTAGTAGCCTGCTCCAATCCCAAGAAGGAACAGAGAACAATAGCCAGAGGGTACAGGAGCATACCTGAGAGGGCGAACCATGTCATTCTGCGCTGTGCGTCCCGCATTGCATCAGCATCATCTAGCACACGCCTCCTGTCCTCTAAGGCTAGCGCGTCCCATTCAGTTTTACTTACACTTCCGCTTCCGTCTAAATCAGCTTTTTCAAACTCAGTCATAATGGTTTCTCCAACTCGTCAATGGCACCCCAAGTGCTGTCAATGTCTGCTTGTAAATCATTAAGCTTCTGGTCAATGCCGTTAGTAATTAGCTCTGCTCGCTCGACCTTTGATTTAAGTTCTATTAGTGTTCGCTGTTGCTCTAAGATGTTGGTCATTTGCGTGCTGATTGTAGTCAGTTGTGTGTTTAAGCCAGCAACATTGTTCTGGTTTAATGTCTGCTCTATAGTTTGTATTCGAGAGGTTGCATTGAGAACTTCAATTACAGATTCCTCTAAGCCATTGAAGCGAGAAATTGCATCGTAAGCATAATAAACACCGCCACTAAGCCCAGATATGAAAGGCAAAGCAGCAGCAAGATACCACCCTCGAAAGACAAATCCGCCAGCTTTGATTTCAATGTCATCCACTTAATCACCTGTGTAAAGAGTTTGAGCATGGTCATATAAATCCTCCGCCGATGTGTCATTCCCACTAGTGTACTGTGTCCATCCAGTCCCTTCGCCCTGAGCGCCCCATGTAATAACGTACTCATTGGTATCAAACTCAAAAGATACAGCGGTATACTCACCTATAGAAATATTATTTGTATTTGCATAAGTATCAATGCTTGATGTTAAAGCAGCATTCTGACTAGCAGCAAAGAAAGCACCTGACAATTGAGCCATACCGCTTACTGCACTTAGCGCTTGGTTATATGTGTCAACGTCAGCTTGCGTTACTTCAATGTTAGATAGCACAGTCTGCAACGCTAATCCCTCTGGTCTAGTGTCAGCAGTAGCAGCCATCTCAGCCACCACAGAGGTAGACATAAGCGCGGCACTTGCATCAGACAGTTCGTCAACGCTCATACCTAGCTCAAGCATCGCGCTCTCGTACTCGGCAGTAAATAATTCAGATGCTGTTTCAGCCACAGAGAAATCCATCGCGAGGACCAGAGCGACAGAAGTTTGATAGTTATGCAACATGGCGCTTGTAACTAAAGCTTCTGCCAAACTTTCGTCAGCAACAATCTGGCCTTGGCTTGCGAGATCAGTAGCAGCGTAAGCAAGGACAGCAGCTAACGAAACTTGCTGTTCAATTATCGACGCGGCTGCTTGCAGCCCCTGTACTTCCAGCGTCTGTTGCGCTCTTAGCCC
>Ga0209482_1000715_pt1 | contig 27089 bp, 27 predicted proteins | sample CoawatmetaG10DNA_FD_187512 | JGI IMG/M metagenome (GOLD analysis project Ga0209482, IMG submission 187512) | Marine microbial communities from the West Antarctic Peninsula - Coastal water metaG104-DNA (SPAdes) (version 2) | ecosystem: Environmental > Aquatic > Marine > Coastal ...
CCAATAGGGTGATGATGATTGCAGAATCTAATTCAGGGAAAATAATTTTTAAGATAAGATTGCCAGCATAGAGTCCAGCAGCGGTATCAATAATCACATTGCCTACAATAGTGATAATAGAAAAGAAATAACGCGCACGACTATCATACCTTCTTTCAAGGAATTCAGGCATGGTGTATACTTTGGAACTCAAATAAAAAGGCATGAAAAAAATGGCAAAGATTATCAAGACCACCGCGGCCATCCATTCATAATTATAAACGGCAATGTTTGTTTTAAAGGCGTCCGCTGTAAGGCCAATTAGCGTACTGCTTCCTATGTTCGCTGCAAAGATTGAAATGCCAACAATGGGCCATGTTAAATTACGCCCAGCCAGAAAATAATCTTCTGAAGATTTCTGCTTCCCTTTTGAGATGCCATACCCTATAATACCCACTAAATAGCAGATAATGATCATACCATCTATGATGTTTAGCGTTACTTGTTCCAAAGGAGTCGTTTAATTATAATGTGTATTTTAATAATAAAAATTTAGAATTCCGATAATAAGAAGAGGTTAATGATGGGAAGTAAAATTGCAATCGTTTGCGGAGAGAAAGGATTTCATCTGAGCTGTATTCGTAAGATTCTTCAGTGGTCATGAGACAGACTTAAACGCATTCAATATAGATGTTGAGCGATAATAAGAAGAGGTTAATGATGGGAAGTAAAATTGCAATCGTTTGCGGAGAGAAAGGATTTCATCTGAGCTGTATTAGTAAGATTCTTCAGTGGTCATGAGACAGACCTAAACGCATTCAATATAGATGTTGAGAGAGCAATAGAATCTGAATATACATGATTGAGACAAAAAGAGGAGCAGGGTCTTTATCTTTTACTTAAGTCATTAAAAATTGGGAAAAAGGGTTAAAATTATGCCGATCATTTTGCGTTGGAACATTTTGATAAATGAGATCGAGGATTAAAAATTCGAGAGACGCTACCATAGCAATGATGTTTTCCGTGCGCAATGCCATACCAACATGATTCCTGATGAATACAAAGGGACGATGTGGCTATCAAATAGGCAGAAATCACTTGTTCTCTGCAAGTAAAAGCACTAAACTTCTCTGTAATTAAGTCCGTATCATTTTTTAGCAAGGATCTGATGAAGAGGGATAAAGTATATCGTCTACACGTAATACCGGTCGGTAGACACCCTCCGGAGGAGTAGACAGGAGGATCGGGTTGATTTTCTCGAATTTTGTATTCCCATAGGTTAATTAAACTATCAAATTGAGTATCAATACACCCATCAATCCAACAAGAGAAACGATGCTCTCCATTACGGTCCATGATTGTAGGGTTTCCCCGATACTCATATTAAAATATTCTTTAAAAAGCCAAAAACCACTATCATTGATATGAGAGAAAAAGATACTTCCCGCACCTGTAGCTAAAACTAGAAGTTCAGGAGCAATGCCTGAAGCTTCCACCATGGGTAACATAATTCCCGCAGCGGTTAAACCAGCAACCGTAGCGGAACCCACAATGATTCGAATGATAGCCGCAATGAGCCATGCCAATATGATGGGCGAGAGCCCTAATGATTCGAAAAAAGCGCCTATTTGCAGGCTGATTTCAGTAGCAATCATGATTTGCTTGAATGCACCAGCTCCAGCGATGATAAGCAATACCATAGCAATACTTGATACAGCTTCCCTTAAGATTGTCATGATCTCTGACATGTTGCGACCGGTACGGATTCCAAGAAAATAAATACCGGCGAGGACTGAGCAAAGCATTGCAATGGCAGGGTTACCTAGCCCCTTGATGATTGGATTGTAATTAAAAATTAAATGGTACAGTGAACTTCCAGCGATAAGGATCACGGGGAGTAATGAGATGATTAGACTTACAGTGAGATTAGGGGTTTTAAATTCAGAGTTGGGGTCTGATACGATAAATTCCTGTTTTAATTTGGGAATAAGCCGATTCATCGTCCCAGACAGAAGAAATTTAGCAGCCAATATGGCCGGAATGCCTACGATAGCCCCATAAATCATGGTTTTATCTAACGCCGCACCATATATTCCTGCGATGGCAGTTGGCGCTGGATGTGGAGGCAAAAAGCCGTGTGTAACCGATAGAGAGGCCAGCATAGGTAAGCCTAAATAGAGTAAGGGTAATTTTGTTTTACTTGCTAGAGCAATGGCAAAAGGGACTAAGATGACAAATCCCACGGTGTAGAACAAGGGTATGCCGATGATGAATCCTACTAAAATTAGAGAGAATTGAATGTTTTTAAGTCCAAATTTTGCAACTAATTTATGGGTGATTTTATCTGCCGCGCCACTCTCGGCAATGAGCTTACCTAGCATGGCCCCAAAACCTAGTATAATGACCAAAGAGCCGAGTGTTTTACCTATCCCAAGTTGCACGGTTGTGACCGTTTCTTCTAGGGATAATCCGCCCACAATTCCGACAAATAGGCAAACCAAAATAAATGAAATGAAGGTATCAAGCTTAACAAAGGTGATTAAGAAGAGCAGTAAAAAAATACCGAGGATAATGGGGATAAATACCATCAATAGATGTCTGATTTTATTTGATCCTCAAAATAGTAAAGATTGCTTGAGGAGGCAACTTTTTCTAGAGTTAAGCGGTAAAAAGCCCTTTTCTAAACAGATGCTTGAGGGGCTTTATTTAAATCGTAACTGATATAAAAACTTCTGAGTACTAGGGTAAGGATCAAGGGAATGAGGGCCATGTGAAGTGGTTGCGGGATCAATGCCCAAAAAAGGAGCAGGCACAAATTGAGAAGTGCAATGAACTTGTAAGCACGACTGAGTGCCTTTCGCCATTTTGGCTGATTCAGAAAAAAAATCACGGGGAGATGAATGGGAAGCGCCCATAATAAATTCCAATTGTACATTGAAAGATGACTCGTCGCACCCCAAAGGAATACAAACCACCAGCCAAAGAGACCAACTAAAGAGAATAATAGTACATCTATCCAATGCGTTCGTTTCTTATTTTTAAAGTTTTGATTGGTAATAAATCCAACAATAAAAAAGAGCAATACAAAGGTATTGAAAGGGTCAAATGTACGTTGAGTACGTTTTTCATTTTTCATTACATTGATAGCAATGGAGTCCTTGATCAACGGAAGAGTATCTACGATATTTTCAATGGTTCCTCCTTCAAGCGCTAAATGGACATAGTCGGGTAAAAAGAGATAGGTATTTGCAGAGGCTTCGTTATCAATGGGATGTGCTAAGGCAACATCTATAATAAAATCGCCCCAAGGCTGATCAGATAGATAATCATCCATAAGATCTCTGACCGATTTTTTTGGAACTTTAAAAGAGAGGTCTAAGGTTGCTGTAGGCACCATTTCTTGAATGATGTCTCGAATTTTAGTAGCACAATTATCGTAGACATAATTGTAAAGATAAGTCCTGTTTTCTGGGAGATTATTGTGCTCTAGAGAATTAAAGAAAGCTTGATTTTCAGCCTTGCTTAGGTTGAGGACTTGTTCTTTGACGCTTCGATTTTGTTTGATGTAATAGGATTTTACATCGGGATATTTTTGGGTACGCCCTATGCTGTACAACATTTTTCCTCGTGCGAAATTCCAAAAAAAGTTGGTTTGTTCAAAATCAAATCGACCCCAGTCATACATCCAATCCATGTCGAGGAGCGGATCAAAGACCCTGATGCCATTATGACCGAAGGCAGACCAAAGTTTACCTTGGTAAGGGCCAAAGGTGATCACGCTGATTTGTGCCTCCTTAGAGAGCTTTATGGGTTGGTTTTGACTGCTCGATTTAAATGCAGCTCCAAGAAAGCAGAAGAGGCTAAAAATAAGGGTAAAAACACGAATCGTTGAAGCCATAGCGTCTTGGTGGATTTTTCTGTTTTAAGTATCTTAAAATTAAATATAAATTGGATCAATGGGGGATTATTATAATTAAAAAAAGGTTGGCACCCTTGAATGAGCCTGTAAGATAACTACCAATATTTTTGAATGCTTTTCAATAGGTCATTATGTATGTCCCCTGCGGCGACCAATTCTCGACCAAATAGCGCGTTATTTCCTCCAGAGAAATCAGTTACACTGCCTCCAGCTTCTTGTACTAAGAGTATTCCAGCCGCAATATCCCAAGCGTTTAGGTTGTACTCAAAAAATCCTTCATACCTGCCGCATGCTACATAGGCAAGGTCTACTGCAGCACTTCCCAGCCTTCTCAAGCCGTGTGAGTGCATCATCAAATCTTTGATAATGGCTAGGTAGTTATCTAATTTATCGAATTGGTAATAAGGGAAGCCCGTTGCCAATAGGCTATTGGATAAATCTTGGGTAGGGGCCACACGGATTGGGTTATCGTTTAAAAAAGCACCCCCACCTTTCCAAGCATAAAAGAGCTCCTTTTTGTTTAATTCATAAACAATACCCCCCACGATATCTTTGCCCTGTAAGAGCCCAACGCTGATAGAATATACGGGCAGCCCATGTATGAAATTAGTTGTGCCATCTAGGGGATCGACAATCCAGGTAAATTCTTTTTGATCATCATCAGCAGTATCTTCTTCAGTGATAAATCCCGCTTCTGGCAGGATACTTTTTAAATCAATAACTAATTTTTTTTCGGCTTCTTTATCCACATAGGAAACTAGGTCATTCTTACCTTTGAGAACTACTTTATTGAGATCAAAAGATTGGGCCTCATTTTGAATCCATGTGCCCGTTTTTTGAAGAGCTGGAAGGGCCTCTTTAATGATTTTTTCTAAGTTCATTTGATGGAATTACCCGATAAAACAATGACAAATTCTCCTTTGGGTTTGTGACTTTCAAAATGGGCACGTACCGAGGATAAGGAACCATTTATGGTTTGTTCGAACTTTTTACTCAATTCCCTGGAAACAGATACTTTTCGATCCTCCCCATAAGCGGCTTCAAATTGCATTAATGTTTTTAGTATCCGATGGGGGGATTCATAAAAGATCAGTGTCCTTTCTTCATTTTTTAATGAATTGATCCTGGAGGCACGTCCTTTCTTTTGAGGGAGAAAGCCTTCAAAAACAAATCGATTATTGGGAAATCCAGATTTAATAATTGCTGGAATGAGGGCGGTTGGACCGGGTAAGGCTTCTATTTGAAGTTGAGCATCAAGTGCCGCTTTGGCCAATAGATAGCCGGGATCGGAAATACCGGGACTTCCAGCGTCAGAAATAAGAGCGATTTTGATACCTTCCTCTAATTTTTTGATCACGACCTCGGTTTGTTGATGCTCGTTGTGCGCATGAAAACTTTTCATAGGTGTATGAATCTCATAGTGTTTAAGCAAAACCCCGCTGGTACGCGTATCCTCGGCCAGTATGAGGGCTACAGATTTCAGTACGTCAATGGCTCTAAAGGTCATATCCGCAAGATTTCCGATAGGGGTGGGGACCAAAAAAAGGACAGTATTATCCGTTGTGCGCATGAAAACTTTTCATAGGTGTATGAATCTCATAGTGTTTAAGCAAAACCCCGCTGGTACGCGTATCCTCGGCCAGTATGAGGTCTACAGATTTCAGTACGTCAATGGCTCTAAAGGTCATATCCGCAAGATTTCCGATAGGGGTGGGGACCAAAAAAAGGACAGTATTATCCAGCATCTTCTAAAAGGCGATCTATGGCTTGCGCCAATTCTCGATCTTTGTTAGTGATGATGTTACCTGCATCATGTGTAGAAAGATTGATGATGACCACATTGTATTCATTGGACCAGTTGGGATGATGATTGAGCTTTTCAGCTTCGATAGCGACTTGCGTCATGAATGAAAAAGCCTTACTGAAATTTTTGAATTTAAAAGTTCGCGTGAGGGTTTTATGCTCTTCTTTCCACATAATTATATTGCGATGATGCCTTCTATTTGATAGGCTTGGTTATAAATATCAATTACTTTATCACTCGATTCTATTTCCACGCTGAGCGTGATACATTTCCACGCTGAGCGTGAGACTTACAAATTTGTTGGTAGCACTTGTTTTTATTTTGAGCGCTACTTTTGGCAGTAAATCGATAAGCGCTTCTTTCTTGTTCAAGGGGACAATAAACTTAAACATATAAGCACACGGGAAGTCATGATTGGCTTCCAGCTTTTCTTTAAATTGTTGAACGTCCCAATTCATTAGATTAAGATCAAAAAGTCTGTCATATGACAGGCTTTAGTGGTATAATTTTTGTTTTGATCAATAAAACTTGTACCTATTATCTACTATTTCAACAGATTCAATGAGTGCATTATAGATGTTTTGATAGGTAAAAGGATCTTCTCTTCTTCTTACTTCTGTTTGCGCATTGAGGACGACATTTCTGTAGGCTTCGTAATCACTGAGCTCTTCTAACGGGGTTTTAGTCGTGATCGTGAGCATAATTATTCCATTCTGTATCTTAAAAGGGAGCGTGGCTTCTCCTTCTTCAAGAGAAAAAGCGACTCCAATAGCCTCTGGAGCAAATCCAATGTTTGGAATGTTATTGGCACTTAAGGTCAGGTCAGCTACTCCAATTCGCCCTCCAGATCCATATGCCTCATTCATTTCATCATAAGATCCAGTCAATGCTGATAAGCGAGAGATAATCAGATCTGCTTTTTTATCATCTAATACTTTTCTTTCAAGTTCATTGGTTACATCTTCCATTTGGGCGGTGCCTTCTTCTTGTGCTCCCGTTTGAATGGCTACAACATATCTATTATCGAGCTCAAAAACTTCAGAGACCTCATCATTTGAGGCTTCATTGAACAACCAAAACACAATATTTCGAGCGTCCGCAAGACCTCCTATGAATTTATCATCCTTACTTACTTTTAAGGCCTTGCGAATTTCATAACCCTTCTCAGTGGCGGTTTCGATAAAAGTACTCTCGTCTGAGGTTTCTGCCGCAAATAATTCTGCCTGGCGATAAATGGTGTTGAGCGTTCGATCGGATGAAAACAGCTCTTTTTCAATCTGAGCAATCTTATAAATGGTGTTGGTTTTTGCCTCCGTGACCTCAATGATGTGATAGCCAAATGAGGTTTCAACTATATTGGAGAGGAGTCCTTTACCTCGCTTAGCAAAGGAGGCCTCTTTAAATTTTTGATCAAAATCCGAATTTTCACCAAACCACCCCAAATCGCCACCTCTCGACGCGGTACCATCAGTGCCGTAGACACGAGCCATTTCAGCAAAGTCAGCACCCCTTTTGATTTCGGCTAAAACACGTTGTGCCTCTTTTTTGGCTTGGGCCTTAGCTGAACCACTTTCATTTTCGACTTTGAACAAAATATGACTTGCACGTAAATAGGATTCATCTCCTTGCTGAATGTTACTTATTTTGTAAACACTGTAAGCGTCATTGGATAAGATGAGATCAGACACATAACCTACTTCTAGAGCATCCGGATCTAAATTTAACCATGATGGTAAGTTATTCGGGTTATAGGTGCCAAATGGGGTAATTCCGTCAGAGTTAATTTCGGCAAAAACAGAATCATTTTGTCCAGATAAAAGGGTCTCCCTAATGACCATCATTTCTTCTTTTACAAAAGCGGTATCTTCTGATGATGGAGCGATGGGAAAGATAACATATTTGGCATCTTTAGAAGCGTCTCTTTTGTATTGATCCGCATTTTTACGGAGATAGGATTCAATTTCTGATTCCGTTACTGTCACCAGTGAATCGTTTACAGAGAAGAACGGGACATATAAATAGGCAGCAGTCAGACTTGTATTCTTTTCATAGGCTACTTTGGCTTCATGAATGTTAGCGTATTTAGTTAAGGCTAATAAATTTTCGTATTTAGTTAACCTCCTGGATGCCGGTAGAGAGGCTTCAAAAGTGAGCCATGACTGTCTTTGTTGTGGCGGGGCATTATTGAGCTGCTGTAAAAAGCTAATGATATTTTGTTTGTCAAAAACCCCTGTATTGGGGTCAGCGAATATTTGTCTGATTTGAGGATGAATATTTACTCCTTGAACCATATCTATCAATTCGGGGGTGGTTACATCCAATCCGAGGTCAGCATACTGTTCATCAAATACATTCTCAATAATAAACTGTTGCCATGCCTGCTGTCTGATTTGTTCCAAATCTTCGGCTAATGGACTTCTACCTGTATTTAGTTGAAAATTTTGAGAGAGTTCGTCAACTTTTTGTTGAAACTGGGGATAACTAATGGTGTTAGAATTGATTTCACCGATCTCGTTAGAGCCCCCATTAAAAAAGGAATTTCCTTGAAATAAATCCGTAAGAATGAATGAGAACATAGAAAAAGCAACAAAACCAACAACGATTTTACCAGCTTTTTGCCTAAGTGTGTTAATCAACGCCATATTATTTTTTGTTTAAAATAAAGAACGCAAAAATAGCGTTTTGAATGGAATATAAAAATGATCTAAACCATTGATTTACAATGGGTCCTTATAATTCTGTATTGTGAGCCGAACTTGATCGATTCGATTGTCCTCCATGTTGATTATTTGAAAAAGAAAATGATCGATGCCAATTTCATCTTGGATCGTAGGGATATCTTCATTTTTAGCTAAAATAAGCCCACCTAAGGTATCATAATCCCCCTTAGGCAATGACCAATTATATTTTTCGTTGAGGGCGTCGATTTCGTGACGAGCACTCAGAAGGAAAATGTTTTCTGCGATTTTTTGTTCAATTAAAAACTCATCGTCATGCTCATCTCTTATCTCACCAAAGATCTCCTCCATGACATCTTCTATACTCACCAAACCTGCCGTACCACCAAATTCATCTACTACCAGTGCCAGGCTCTTTTGGTCTGCAATGAGTCTGACCAAAAGTTCATTGGCAGGCATCGTTTCTGGGATAATCAATATCGTTGTTAATATGTCTTTTATTGATTTAGGCTTTTTAAACATTTCTAAAGAATGACAATAGCCAATAACATTATCAATATTTTCTTTGTATACAATGATCTTGGAGTGGCCACTGTCAATAAAAGCAGCACTGAGTTTAAGTAAATCATCATTGATGTCGACCGCGATAATTTCTGTTCTGGGAATCATACATTCTCGAACTTGGATTTCTTTGAATTCGATCGCATTATTAAAAAACTTTACGTCGATCTCTTGATCTTCGATTTCAGAATGCTCCGTATTCTTCTTGACAAAGTTGTTGAGATCGGTCAGGGCAAATAAGGATTGACTCTCAGCATAGGAAAGTTGAAAAATTCGAGTAACAATGAATTTGGAAATGATCTCAACCATCCAAACCAATGGGGACATGAGTACGAACAGTCCCATCATAGGGAGAGAAAATATTCGAAGTAAGGTGTCTGGATTTAATAAAAAAAGACTCTTAGGGAGGAATTCGGCGGTGATTAATACAATAAATGTTGCGATTAAAGTTTGTATGACTAAGGCAATGATCGGGCTATCTATCCAATGGGGAAGGATATTGATGATTCTAGGCTCTAACAGCGTTGCCATAAGGATACCGTACAAGACTAAGGCTAAATTATTACCGACCAAAGTAGTTGATAAAAAACGGGCACGATGCCTTTGAAAATAGGACAAAGAAGAAGCCATTAATCCTTTCTTCTGAGAGAGCATCTCAATTCTTAATTTATCTGCTGAGATATATGCGATTTCCATACCAGAAAAGAATCCGGAAAATATCAAACATATACAAACCATTAATAAAGGATCGATTATCATCTCTTTTTAGATTTTTTTACTTTTTTTTTCTTAATTTTTTTTGGATTTTTTTCCGGCATATTTTTTCTAAAATGGTACAGAAATAATAAAGCAATACTAAACATAAAAACCCCGTAGGATTTTTCAATCCCTAAAAAAAAGGCTTCATAAAGTCCAATGAGGAAAAATCCAATGGCCGAATAAAAAATAATTACGTTTTTTTTAGTCAAAGCTGGGGTGGGTCTTAGTTATATATCCTCTTCTTCTATTTGGATCGTTCCAGCGGGTTCCAAGATTTCATAGGATGAAAAATCTTGATTGGCAGACAAGCCTTTACCTGTATGAACTTCACCATCCGAAATAATGGTAACAAAATTATCGGTATAAAATTTTTCTTCCGCAGGACTCCAAAATAATAATTCTGTATTGAGTTCATCACCAGTGTCTACATTTTTAACTACGACATTTCCTTCTCCTTTGTAAAGGTTGTTTTTAGCATTAAAATTCGCGGCGTTTGAGCGGAAGGTACAAATGGGCTTGTTCGGGGTGGAGTAATACTCCAATATTAGTCCATTGGGCCAACCTTTATCACCATTTTCAAATTGTAATTGGTCAGGGGCCTTCAGACGAAGAATTAACTTACCTGAGTCGGTCATCATGGTATTTACATTTGACATCTCCATGATGGGGCCATTGTATATTTCCTGATTAAGTAACTCTTTTCTACTGTTACAAGAAGTTTGACCAACTATACAGACGGCCACTAAAACACAAAAACGAGCAAAAAAATGATTCCAGCTCGTTTTTGAATGGAGTTTAATTTTCAGCTCGTTTCTGGAGTATAACGCTCTCATTAATCCAACAGTCAATTTTAATAGATTGACCTTCTGTGTATTCCTCAGTGAAAATATCTGTGATAGAAGGGAAAAGGGCTTCTGACTTTTTCATATTCCCGTAATCCCCAGCTTTTTGGAACGCATTATGGGCTGCTATAAAGATGGCATAGTCAACCGTTTTAAATTCACCTTGCTTACATTCTTCAAAGCTTGATAGGTATAGATTTCCAATCAATACGTGCGCATCACTCATAGAAGGATCTGCTGAAAGGGCCTTTCTACAATTACTTCTTGCACTACCTTTTAAACCTGCTTGGTAATCGATTTTGGCCAAGCTTAAATAGATTTCAGCCTTTTTAGTTACTTCTTCGGTAAGCGTAAGGGCTTGGTTATAGTATTGAATGGCACCTTGCCGATCATCTTCTTTTGATGCCCGCGAGGCGAGGAATTTTGATATGGCAAAATCAGGAGAATTCTGGTTTACAATCTTAGCCGCTTCGAAAGCCAATGGGCGATCCGTACATTTATTTTGAAGCATGAGCTTAAATATTTTTGAGGCTACTTTTATATCCCCTGTTTCGGCCAATTTTGGTCCTAATAGACTTTCAACATAATCACAACTTAAATCGATTGTTAAGGTGAGGAGTTTATCTACATTTTCCGCGACCCTTTCTAGAGAAGCGGGGTTGCTGGATGCGGCGATTTGGCCATCCAAAGCATCCATTAAGCCGGTATAAATATCCAATACTTTTTCGTCCGATAGCTCCCCACCGGTGGCTTTAAATCTGCGTACTACATCCATGTAAGCGACAAAATTATTGGGTGAGAAATTGGCACCACTGAGGGCAAAAGTCTTTTCGAATAAATCCAGTAATTCAACATATTTGGATTTATCCCCTTTATAAAACTTATAAGCGGGAAAGGCCTTGCGATTCAGAACGGAGGCTTCATTGCCAAAATATTCAATTCTCAAATCATACATCTCCAAAGCTTTTGCTTGATAAGCAGCTTTCTGAGCTTTATCCGACTCTTTATTTGCCAATCCACTATAAATTTTCGCTCCATTTTGATAAAGAGACTCATTTAAATCGGGTGTATTTTCGAGGAGCCAGGCGTGTGGTGCTATCGCGTCTAAATATTTTTCTATTTTGACCATATCGGTATAGATGGCATTATTCTCTTTGGCAACATCAATTTGCTCACCCCAATTCCAACCGGCTTGGCTAAAAACGCTTGTACTTACTAAACTTACTAAAAGGAGTGTTGTTATTATAAATTTATTCATTTTCTTCAAGCGTATTAATTAATTGTATTTTCTTTTGATAAACCATTTTTCATTAATTGTCAAACCTAAAACAATTTGCATGAAAGATTCATTGACCAATCCATTCTCAATAGTTCCTCTTTCACCAAATTTAATGGCAAGATCCAAAGTTGATAAACCTGCCACAGGAAATGAAGCACCAAAATTAATGCCAAACTCATTAATGCTGTTGTTTTGGACTAAGTAAGGCAGTTTTCCATAGTTGAAGCCAAAGCGGTAAGTGACCCGTTTTAAATAATTGGTAATATTCCGGCTATCGGGCGTCACTTCACCGCCAAGAATAAATTCTTGCGTATTTTGGACAAGTGTATTGTTTGATCCATTTGAAGTCCAGTTGGCTAAGTTAATGTCTAATCCAATTTTGTACTTGTCAATCAATCCATAGGAGATACCAAAACTTAATTTTTTGGGTAAATCAAAGGTGATGGCTTCTTCATTAGATATAGGCATTGGTGAACCGACTTGGAGCACGCTATTTTCTATGTATCGTGATAGGAAAGCATCTTTTGAGCCTTCAAGTTGGCCCGGATGTTGATAAGTAATTCCAAAATTAATCTCATGGGTTTCGTTAATCTTCATTTTGTGGGCTAGGGCAACAGAAAATAAAACAGATTTATAGGTATCATTGGTTGATAATTGGGTGTAATATCCAATACTGCTCGAATCCGAAGCTAAGGAACTCTGATTTTGCTTGTCGATCGCACCAAAGACATACATCAAATTAAAACCAATGTTTGTGGATTTAAAAATACGAAATCCATTTGACCAAGCAAATTGAGAAAGGCCACCACTTCCAATGAATAGATCATTTGTTCTTTCCGTTGGCGTTGCGTTGGCAACTTCACTACTGCCTCCAACCTCATAGTCCGCGGAACTGAAGGGGAGTAAGGAAATGGCAGAACCCCATTTACCATTCAATAAAGGGACAAAAAACACCATATGCTTGATGCTGCCAGTTTTTTTGGATCCGTTTTCTAGCTCACTTTTATAGGTTCTAGCTTCTCCCTGAAGTCCTACATTAAAGGAGCTAAGTTGGTTATATGTGAGCCATGCTGGGTTCTGAAGATTTATATTAAAACGCTGAGGCATTCCTACACCTAGTCCTCCCATGGCTTGGTTGTGAGCTAGGGTATTGTTGTTTAGTTCACCAATTCCGTATATTGCATAAGTACTTGCTACGTGTTGGCTATTGCCTTTCAGGCAAAATAAGACAATGGATAAGGTCAATAAATATTTAAATATCCTCATTATTGATTAAAATTTGATTCAATCCCAAGGGGACTAAATTTGAGCGCACAAAGATGCTACCTTTTACGTTGCTTTCAAAAAGTATGGCATCTCCACCTGTCATTAATACCCTTAAAGACACATATTTTTCTTTTAAACGAGAAACGATTCCATTAATTTCATTTTTTATTCCATTTTTTGCCCCAGAAATCATGCATGAAGCGGTCGATTTCCCAATCAATCCCCATTCATATTGATCGCTTTGGGCTATTACATCGGGGAGTTGCTCCGTCATTTCATGCATGGCTTTGAGTCGCATTTTGAATCCAGGACTAATAATTCCTCCCTCAAAGCTGTTGTTGATGAGAAGGTCATAGGTGATACAGGAGCCGGCATCAATGATCAGTAAATCTTCTGATGGAAAAAGGAAGTGGGCGCCTACGGCACTGGCAATCCGGTCACGGCCTAGGGTTTGGGGCATATCATAGTTAATACGAATAGGCAATTTTGAATGTTCATTGAAAATAAAGACGCCATCACCAAAAATATTCTTTATTTGTTCTGAATTATGCTTTACGGAGCATACAATGGTATTTTGATCTTTTGGAAGGGCTGTTACCAATGATTCTATCCGATCCCAAGTTTTAGATTCTAAAATTAAATTACCTTGAACTTGAGAGGACTTTATGCGGCTGTTTCCAATATCAATTACGAAGTTTGATTTGTTACTCAAAGAATAAATCGTTAATTAGCAAATATAATGAATGAACTATCAGCAGTTGGCGTAATGTCCGGATCTTCACTTGATGGGCTTGATATATGTTATTGTGATTATAAATATATTGAATCAAAATGGCAGTTTCAAAACTTGAAGGGAGAGACTATTCCTTTCCCTAGGGATATTTATGCTCTTTTACTAAAGGCCAGAGAACTTTCTGGAGAGGAACTCGTAAAGCTAGATGTGCGATTGGGTATTTGGATGGGGCAGATGATTCGGGACTTTTGTCAACGGCATAATTACCGACCACAAATTATAGGGTCTCATGGGCATACGGTTTTTCATCATCCAAAACAGGGATACAGTATTCAGATTGGCAGTGGTCAGGCCATCGCCAGCTATGCCAAGATACCTACCCTAAATGATTTTAGATCTAAAGATGTTTTATTAGGGGGCGCTGGTGCCCCACTGGTACCCATTGGTGACAAACATCTATTTTCAGCCTACGATGTTTGTATTAATTTAGGGGGGATTGCCAACCTAACCATCAACTGCGAGGCATTGCCGAGGGCTTTTGATGTGGCGCCTTGTAATCAGGTATTAAATAAAATTGCCAATCGCATGGGAATGCCATTTGATCAAGACGGAAAAATGGGGCGTTCAGGGACTTTTTTGAAATCATGGCATGCTTCCTTAGAAACCCCTCATTTTTATCAAAAAAAAGGGCCAAAATCAATCAGCAATGAATGGGTGGAACAAGAGGTATTGAGCAAATTACCTGAGCGAGAAGATCCAAAGGATCTCGCGTTTACTTATTGTAAATTTGTTGGAGATCGGATAGCAGAAAGCCTCTTGGAGGTGGATTTTAATACCGTCCTTGTTACCGGTGGAGGGACTTATAATAAAGCTTTATTAGAGGCTATAGAAGGGGCCTTGGGTGTAAGGGTAGTGATGCCAAAAGCAGAAATCATTAATTTTAAAGAAGCCTTAATTTTTAGTTTTATGGCAGTTTTGAAATTGAGGAAAGAGGTGAATGTGTTAAAATCAGTTACGGGCGCGTTCGAAGATAGCTCGTCAGGAGTTTATTATAGTCCTTAATGAACGCTTAACATTCAATTATAGATTGAATAAATGGCTATTGAGGGATTTTAAAGTTTTTTCTTTCAAGTTATTTTTTACGAGAAGGGAGATGTTGTTTCTACTCCCACCATAAGAGATCATTCGAATAGGGATTTCTTCAAGGGCTTTAAAAATTTCACTACTGATGCCTTTTTGCTCTGCGACCATATCTCCCACGATACAGATTATGGTTTGATTGAGATCAACTTCTACTTTTCCATACTTTTGAAGATCTTGAATGATTTGCTCAAGAAACATTGGATCATCTATGGTAATAGAAACCGCAATTTCCGATGTAGTAATCATATCGATGGGGGTTTGATACTGTTCGAAAACCTCAAAAACTTTTCTTAGAAAGCCATAAGCCAAAATCATCCTAGAAGATTTGATTTTGATTGCCGTAATGCCGTCTTTAGCAGCAATGGCTTTAACTGTTTCAGGATTTTGATTAGAGGTAATGAGTGTACCATATGCCAAAGGCTTCATAGTATTTTTTATCCTTACAGGAATGTCAAATTGCTGTGCGGGTATGATACAGGTTGGGTGTAAAATTTTTGCCCCAAAATAAGCCAACTCACCTGCTTCTTCAAAGGACAAATTAGAGATGGGTTTGGTATTATCTACGATTCTAGGGTCATTATTGTGCATGCCATCAATATCTGTCCAAATTTGGATTTCTTTTACATTTAGGGCCGCACCCATGATGGTTGCACTATAATCACTACCTCCTCGGTTTAAGTTATCAATACCTCCCGAACAATTTCGACAGATAAAACCTTGTGTGACAAATAATTCATAATTGGTGTTTTGGTTGAGTAAACTTTCTAATTTAGCCGAAATTAAAGCCATATTAGGCTCTTCTGATTCGTTGAGATACATGAACTCAGCGGCTGGAATTAATACTGAATGGCCGGGGTGTTTTTCATTTAAATAGGTTTGGAAAAGATGGGTTGAGATCAATTCACCATTTACTACGATAATTTTAAGAATCTGGTTGTAGAAGGGCTGATGAATGAGCCGATGCATTTCGTCAAAATATTAAAACATTGATTAACTATTTCAAAAGCTATTTTTTTATTCGAAACTTCAGTGAGTAGGGATTGTATGAAGGGATCGTAGGTCGCTCTTAATTTTTCTAGCCGATCAATTGCCCCATCAACATTTCCCAACTGGAAAAGATTGCCAATTTCCACTAAGGCATTGGTAGTGCCCGATACGGCTGATAATACAATGATTTTTTTTTCGTTATCCGTAGTAATCAATTCCGCTACGTGCTTCATTCGATCTGGCGTACCGACTGAGGTACCCCCGAATTTATAAACTTTCATGTTTTTAAATAATATTCAACATTTTAATCCCGGTCATGGCCGCTTCATCTCCTTTGTTGCCATGCTTACCGCCGGATCGGTCGATGGCTTGTTGTAGTGTGTGGGTAGTTAAGACACCAAAGACAATAGGTTTGTGAAATTTTAGGTTTAAAGTGGTAATGCCTTGGGCTACAGCATTACATATAAAATCAAAATGGGGAGTTTCACCTTGTATTACACAGCCCAGACAAAGGATGGCATCAATATTTTGATCTTGAGCCAAAGTTTGAGCACCCAGTGTTAATTCAAAACTACCGGGGACACTCCTGATGATGATGTTTTCTTTTTTAGCACCATATTTAAGTAGGGTCTCAAGGGCACCAGACATGAGGGCATGGGTGATTTCATCATTCCATTCCGAGACCACGATACCAAATTTTTTCAATGTGATGTCTGGGAGGTCACCGCCACTGAATGTACTCAAATTTTTTATTGTACTCGCCATAAGTGAGAATAAGGGTGAAGTTAGCTTACCTTCCCCTTGTTATTTCTGTGATGAGATTGCTTATTCTACGATTAACCCTTCTAATCTCGCCTTTTGCTTTTGAGATTCCTGAAATAATACAGAATTCCTGTATTCCTGTATTATTTTGTCATGCGCATTTATAGCTTCTTTCAAATCACCCTTCAATTCCAAGGCAAGGGCGTATTTATTTAAATAATAAGGGGAAAAGTCTTTATTAGCCTTGTGCTGTGCCGCTTTTATAAAATAATTACCTGCCTTATCAAAGTCATCTAATTCCATGTGGGCGTCTCCTATCAATGAATAAGCCCTGGCTTGCAGGAGAAAATCATTACTCTTAAAATCATTGAGGTATCTTATGGCATTGTTAAAATCTTTTAAACGCAGATAAATAGCACCAATATAAAAGTTAGAGAGATTGGCGGCATCCGTTCCTGAATAGAGCGAAAGGACATCTAAGAATCCATAATTATTACCATCTCCATTGAGCGCCAAACCAATACTGTCTGCTTCAAAGTAGTAAACTGCCTGAAACATTTCTTCTTGTGCCTCAGCATTTTTATTTTTATTTAGATATGAAAAGCCCAAGAAAGCAATTAGGACTAAACTGGCAATACCTATTGAGATAAATACGATATTTTGGTTTTTTTTATCGTTAAAAAAAGCTTCTGTTTTGCTGATTATCGCTTCAGGATTCTCAATGAGATCTAATCCTTTTGATTCTTTATTCTTGGACTTAGCCATTTATGTAGATTTTTTTAATGTGCAAAGATAATGCAATAATGTGATTTAGAGATTACTCCAATACAAAAGGATAATCATTTTCTGTGTAAACGTCTTGATAGGCATCTGAAGGGTCAGGATAGGGAGATTCTTCGGCAAAAATAACGGCCTCGGCCACGCGCTCCTTTAGTTTTACGTCCATTTCTTTGAGAACTTCCTCAGTCGCATATTTTTTATTTAATATCACGTTTTTAATTTGTTCGATAGGATCTCGGTCTTTATAAGAGGCCACTTCTTCTTTGGTTCTGTATTTGGCTGGATCTGACATGGAATGACCTTTGTATCTATACGTCCTAAATTCAAGTAAGGTGGGCCCATCCCCGCGTCGTGCACGCGCAGCTGCTTCAGTAACAGCATTGTGAACTGCCTCAACACTCATGGCGTCAACCGCGGCAGAAGGGATGTCGTAAGCTTCCCCCAACTGGTGAAGTTCGGTGACATTGGAGCTCCGTTCTACGGACGTCCCCATGGCATAGCCATTGTTTTCTATTACGAAGATGACAGGAGTTTTTTGCGTCATGGCTAAATTTAATGCTTCATGAAAAGCGCCCTGTCGTACGGCACCATCTCCCATATAGCAGATGCACAAGTTCCCCGTACCTTTGTATTTTTCTGCGAATCCAAGTCCTGCACCCAAGGGAATTTGACCTCCCACAATTCCATGACCACCCACAAAACCCACTTCTTTATCAAACATGTGCATAGAGCCTCCCTTTCCCTTGGAGACACCGGTTGACTTACCGAATAATTCTGCCATGATGTATTTAGGGTCAGTACCTAGGGCAATAGGATGGGCATGATCTCGGTAAGAAGTGATGTATTTATCTCCTTTGATAAGCGCAGAAACCGAACCTGCTGCACAGGCCTCTTGGCCAATGTAGAGGTGGCAAAATCCTCTTATTTTTTGTTGGCCGTACAATTGTCCTGCCTTTTCTTCAAATCTGCGCATGAATAACATTTGTTCATACCAATTCAAGTAGGTTTCTTTAGAAAAGGCTACTTTGTTATTTTTTTTTGTTTTCGCTACCATACCACCTACGCTCTGATGTAAAATTCTTTAATTTGCCTTAAGTAATATAAATGAAGGGCAAAAATAATTAAAATATACTGATCCTCAAATTTAATGAAAATCAACGCACTTGCACTTCAAAATTTTAAGAATTACGAAAATTTGGCCTTGGAATTTACAGAGGGGATTAATTACGAAAATTTGGCCTTGGAATTTACAGAGGGGATTCAGTTATTCCTCGGTCAGAATGGTATGGGGAAAACGAATTTATTAGATGCATTACATTATTTAACCTTCACTAAGACCGCTTTTGTAAATACAGATAATCAGAATATCAGAAAAGGGGCGTTGTATTTTCTTGTCAAAGGAGATTTTGAAAATGATGGACAAACCCATGAAGTGATTTGTTACCATGAATTGAGGAAAAAAAAGGTAATCAAACTCAATGGGTCTCCCTATGATCGGATTATTGAACACATTGGCAAATTGCCTTTAGTCCTAAGTACCCCCTATGACAGCGATTTGATACGGGAAATTAGTGAAGTTCGCAGAAAGTGGGTAGATGGTTGTATTGCCCAATACAATCAAGAATATTTAGCTGATCTGATGGTATATAATAGAATTTTGAGCCAAAGAAACGCATTATTAAAGGGCATGGAGGGCCATTTAAAGGCATCCAATGAATCACTTTTAGATACTTATGACACCCAATTAATCACGTTGTCCAAAAGCTTGAGTCACGTGCGTGCAGATTTTGTCGATAAGTTTGTTCCCTTTTTGAGCGCCAATGAAGGGCTAATTGTTTTTGAACATGAAACTTGTTCAATGACTTACCAATCTCAGATATTAGCAGGGGATTTTGAGCATACTTTTTTAGAAAGTCGAAAGAAAGATCTTTTGACCTTACGAACAAATGTGGGATCACATAAGGATGATTACTCCTTTTTAATGGATGGGCAGCCTCTAAAAAAGTTTGGCTCTCAAGGGCAACAAAAAAGTTTTTTAATTGCGTTACGGCTTTCACAATATGATTATTTGGCCAAAGCGACGCAGACAAAGCCGATGTTGCTGTTGGATGACATCTTTGACAAACTCGATGATGAGCGCATTGGGAGGCTCACGGATTTATTAAGTGATTCGGCAAGATTTGGTCAAGTTTTTATCACGGATGCTCGAAAAGAAAGGTCATCTTTACTCATGAAAGGCAAGCACAATGCTAAAATATTTGAAATAGAAAATGGAAAGGTGAACAGTTATGAAACATGACCGTACCCAAAGCTTACGAGAGGCCATTGGTAAATACTTAAAAGAAGAAAAGCTCGAGGGAAAGCTCAATGAGCACAAACTTATTGGCATGTGGCAGGAACTTATGGGGCCTACTATCGCGAGTCGTACGGCTCGAATGTTTATCAAAAAAAAGACACTTTATGTCAACATGAATTCAGCGCCATTGAAACAAGAACTGAATATGTCAAAGGCTAAAGTCTTGAAATTAATTCACCAAAAGGTGGGGATAGACATCATCGATGATGTTAAATTCCTTTAGTAAGCCATTATTTTATTTTTTTAAGAGGGATTTCTTTTTCGCGAAAAGAGAAATTATAAATCAGATAATAACTGAATCCCATATTGGCTGTTTTGTCATCGGTACCACTTTTCCAATTCCTGCCCCAGCCGGGGATATCAAAAGGGATGAATTGATCCGGAGCAGAAACATTTTTCATGAGTTCGATTCGTAGGACAGCGCCTAGCAAAACATTTTTCCAAATGTGTACATTGAGCCGCAACAATATTTCTGTCCAATGGGCTGAAACATCCTTATTGGAGAATTGCAAGGTTTGGGTACCGAACCAAGGATTTTCCTCTGCAAAAGTCAATTGGTCAGAAAACCTACTGAATTGCAAGGTTTGGGTACCGAACCAAGGATTTTCCTCTGCAAAAGTCAATTGGTCAGAAAACCTACTTTTCGCATACCTCAGACCCAAGGAAACCATATTTCTGTATTTATTGTGAGGGATGAGATTGTAATCGAGACCCCACTTGAAAAAAGTCCCTTGATTGGTATATTCATAGGTTTTTAATCGGTTAATTTCTTCTGCCCCACCCTCAAAGGCGAGGAGGAATCGATGAAAATCAAGGTCCACCATTCCACCCAAAGAACGCTTATAACCCTTTATGGCCGTCCCTATTAACCGTGAGCCCTCGATTCCAACATGTAACCTTGAGGGATTCCAATCCGGTTTAATGCGCACGGTGTCTGCTATTTGGCTCATCCCGATAAAAGGGAGAAGTGTGAGAAATAGGATGTTATAAATAGATTTCAAAATTGATAGGGACATAATCGAAATGAACTTCTGATCCAACGATCACCAGGGAGTCAAAAGAGTGATAGCTTGTGTCTAAGTCATAAAACCTAATGGCAGCCTCACAAGAAAGCGCATAAATGAGAGGTTGAACCTTATAAGTAATGGCCAATGAATAAAGGCTACTGTCTGTGTAATAATGAAAGACCGCTTCGGTGTTTTCAACAGGCAAAGGTAGGAGCAGGCCTATGAGTGTATCTTGATCTCCTGGCAATCGACCAGGCAATCGACCAAAACCTTCTAGAATGATTGAATCAAAGGCAATGATTTGAACTTCATCATTTAACACATCAAATGTGGCTACCGCATAATTTCCATAAGGATCCAGTGTGCAATCCTCAATCTCATTACAGGATTCGAAGAGGCAAAAGCCAAAACTCAAAAAGAATAACCAAAATCGCATTATTTACAAAGTTAGTGAATGGATGCTCATCTTGGATGCTTAAGCGACTCCATTTGTATTAGCTTTGTAAAAAATTAATATTATTTTGTGAAGACCAAAGGAAAAAAAAAGGATAAGGTGAACATTGTGACACTTGGGTGTTCCAAGAATATTGTGGATTCAGAAGTTATGTTGACTCAATTAAGAGGCAACCAAATTGACACCACCCATGAGTCAGAAAGCGATGCTGCCAATATAATTGTGATCAATACCTGCGGGTTTATTGATAATGCAAAACAAGAATCAATCGATACGATATTGAGGTATGCAGATGCCAAAGAGGAGGGTATGGTGGAGAAAGTTTTTGTCACGGGCTGTCTCTCGGAGCGCTACAGATCAGAGCTTCAAAAAGAAATCACAAACGTAGATGGCTGGTTTGGGACCATGGAACTTCCTCTGCTGCTAAAAAGGTTTAATGCTAACTATAAAAGTGAATTACTAGGGGAACGCATTACCACGACCGCTAACCACTATGCTTATTTGAAAATATCCGAGGGTTGTGACCGACCCTGTACCTTTTGCGCCATCCCATTGATGCGAGGCAAGCACGTTTCAAAACCCATTGAAGAGATTCTTTTGGAAGCAAAGAATTTAGTGAAAAACGGGACCAAAGAGATTTTATTAATTGCTCAAGACTCAACTTATTATGGCTTAGATATTTATAAAAAAAGAGCCCTTGCTGATTTGATGAATCAGTTGGCAGATGTCGAAGGCCTTGATTGGATCAGGCTTCACTATGCCTTTCCTAGTGGATTTCCGATGGATGTTTTGGATGTGATGGCCAAGAGGAACAATATTTGTAATTATCTGGACATACCCTTACAGCATGGATCAACGCGCATGCTTGAATTGATGCGAAGAGGTACGACTCGGGAGAAAACAGAGGCTCTTTTGAATGTCATAAGAGAGAAAATTCCTAAAATTGCCATTAGAACCACGCTGATCGTCGGGCATCCGGGCGAAACAGAAGAAGCATTTTTGGAGATGATGGACTTTGTTGAAAAAAATAGATTTGAAAGATTAGGTGTCTTTACCTATTCTCATGAGGAGGACACCCATTCTTATACGATGAAAGATGATGTTCCCGATGAGGTAAAGCAACAACGCTTAGAGGCAATTATGGAATTACAAGAGGGAATTTCCGAAGAAATAAATGCTGAAAAAGTGGGGAAAAAATACCGCGTGTTGATTGATCGGTTTGAGGGAGGACAATATGTGGGACGTACCGAGCATGATTCTCCTGAAGTGGATAATGAAGTACTCATAAATTCGGATAATGGTTATCTTAGGGTGGGAGATTTTTGTGAAGTAGTAATCACATCTGCATCGGCTTTTGATTTATATGCAAAACCCATAAAAGCCTAGCCTAATCATGAAAAAAACACATCTATCTTTACGAAAAGCAGGCTCTTTTTCAGAGATGTTTTTAGATTATATCGAGGGACAAGATGCGTTGAAAGAATTTTATGAGTGGGAGCCTAAAATTGAATCCTTTAAATCTGCAATCACTAATAAAGCATTCAGTTCGACAAAGAGAAAGACGCTGGTAGATGCTTTAGAGATTCAGTATGACGGCTTGAACTGTGCGTCAAAACTTTCGGAGAACATTCAAAGCCTTTCAGAAGCGCGTACCTTTACCGTCACTACAGGTCATCAGTTGAATATATTTACAGGCCCTCTTTATTTTTTATTCAAGCTAATCACCACGATAAATTTATCAAAAAAGCTCCAAGCACATTATCCTGATTATCATTTTATTCCCGTCTATTGGATGGCTACTGAAGACCATGACTTTGCAGAAATTAGCTGTTTCAATATGTTTGGTAAAAAATACCAATGGGTTACCGAACAAACCGGTGCAGTAGGAAGATTTGATCCTTCTTCATTAGCGGAAGTGCTGGATCAGATACATGAGAACGTCGAGTTATTTGAAAAAGCCTATGGTCGATTTGAAACTTTAGCAGATTCAGTACGATTTTACGTTAATGAACTCTTTGGATCTGAAGGTCTGATCGTGGTTGATGGTGATGATCGCCAATTGAAGGCCCAGTTTGCACCTATAATGAAGGATGATATCCTCAATCAAAACGCGCATCAGAGGGTAAAAGACACCAATGAGCAATTGATTGATTTAGGTTACAAATCACAAGCATTTAGTAGGCCCATCAACTTTTTTTATCTCGATGATTTTCGGAGACGGATTATTTCTGATGGGGAAAATTTCAGTGTGCTGGACTCAGACATTAAATTTACCAAGCAGGAGATTCTTTCAGAGATTGACCATTACCCAGAAAGGTTCAGTCCCAATGTGATTATGAGACCCATTTATCAAGAGGTTATATTACCCAATATAGCTTATTTAGGAGGTCCAGCCGAGATCATTTATTGGCTACAATTAAAAGGGGTTTTTGATTATTATAAGATGAGTTTTCCTGTTTTAATGCCTCGAAATTTCGGGATGATTATTAATCAAACCACAGCAAAAAAGGCAAAAAAATTAGGTATAGCTGATGAGCAGCTCTTTCGAAGCAAGCAACAATTGAAAACAGATTATTTAAGTCGGACAAGTACCCATCAACCTTCTCTAAATGATCAAAAGCAGTCGTTCAGTGAGTTGTTTGAAACGATAAAAATAAAAGCGGAATTGATTGATCAATCTTTGGAGGGTTATATCGGCTCAGAGCAAGTGAAAGCGATAAAGGCGTTAGAGCATATTGAGAAAAAACTTAAAAAATCCTTAGAAAAAAATCACCAAACAGCACTCACGCAGATAGAGGGTATTAAGGACAGAAAATTTTTATTTTAATAATACAGCGCTAATTCAGGAGCTGTTGGATGAATTTGAGCCCTTTAAATTTTCATTTTATCTGTTTTGGGAGGAATAAGTTCAAAAGAGGAATTAAGAAAGCATATTTTAATGTATCGAAAGATGCTCGATGCTCAGGTGTATATCGAGCGCAATCAGCATATTCAAAACCTTTGCTTAGGGTTGATGGAAAATCTTAATATTCAATGTTTTCACACCTATCTCGCCATAGGCAAAAATAAAGAACCAGAGACTCAAACCATCATTCAAGCTTCTTGGTCCTGCGGACGTCAGGTCTTGATATCCAAAACAGATTTTCAAAATAGGAGCATGTCTCATCATACTTATGAGTCGACCGATAAAATCCAAGTCAATCGCTATGGTATTCCAGAACCGTTGCATCAGGCTTCTGCTGCTCTAGATGATTTACAAGCGATTCTGGTGCCCTTGTTAGTTGTGGATAAGAAAGGGAATAGGATTGGCTACGGAAAAGGCTATTATGACGAATTATTGAGTGAAATCATCCATCTAAAGGTTCAAAAGATAGGATTATGCCTGAGTAGCCCGGTTGATTTAATTCCTTATGTCGAGGCGCATGACGTTGCGTTAGATTATTGTATTACACCCCATAAAGTATATCGATTTTGAAAGTAGATTGTTTGATTATTGGAGCGGGCCCGATTGGCCTTGCTTGTGCCATAGCCGCTAAAAAGGCAGGGTTGAGTAACTTGATTGTAGATCGGGGGACTTTGGTTAATTCAATCTATCATTATCCGGCAAACATGACCTTCTTCTCTACTTCAGATAGATTAGAAATAGGGGAAGTCCCCTTTATTTCAAACAGTCCCAAACCTACGAGATCCGAAGCCTTAGAATACTATAGAAGGGTAACACTTGCTTGGGATTTAAAGGTTAATTTGTATGAAGAAATCGTCAGTGTCGTTAAGGAAGATCAACTTTTTGATGTAAAGGCGACAAAAACCACGCATCAAGCAACTTCAATTATTGTGGCAACGGGCTTTTACGATTTGCCATTTTTGTTAAATATTCCTGGCGAATCCCTTTCTAAAGTCAGACATTATTATCAGGAGGCACATCCTTATTTTGGTATGAATGTAGCGGTTATCGGATCTGCTAATTCTGCAGTAGACGCTGCCTTAGATACCTACAGGAAAGGGGCAAAAAAGGTAACGATGATTATTCGCGAAGCTGAAATCGGATCCAATGTGAAGTATTGGGCTCGGCCTGATATTATAAATAGAATAGAGGAAGGAGCCATAAAAGCCCATTTTGAATCAACGATTACCGAGATCCGACAGGATGAGATTGACATTAAGACACGCGAGGATAATATCACTCTTGTCAATGATTTTGTTCTTGCGATGACAGGCTATCAGCCAGATTTTAATTTTTTAACTTCTATGGGTGTAAGGATAGGAACAGATGTCAATCGAACGCCTTTTCATAATTCTGAAACTATGGAAACCAATGTTCCAGGGATTTTCCTCGCTGGGGTTATTTGTGGAGGCCTAAAAACGAATAAATGGTTTATTGAGAATTCTCGTGAGCATGCTGAATTAATTATTAAAAAATTAATTTCTTGATTGCCCTAATCCTAGAAGGGATCCCTAAATGCGATTTTTTAGTAAGAGGTTAATAAAGGGTATTAAGTAACTGATATTATTATTTTCGGAGTTCATATCAAGAAATAAGTATTTGATTACAGCGGATTCGAAAGAGAAATATTGAAGAGCCATCTTAGCAATATGGTTTTGGAGATGTTTCTCCAGTGGTTGGTTGTTTTAAAGGCATTCTGTGGTGGGATGCCTTTTTTTTGCCTAAGATTCAAGAGGCACCCTAGCTATAAAAGGTAGTAGACTTCCACTGGGCACCGCCGTATTTTGAGGGGTCTTATTTCCTTATCCCAGTTTTTCCGGATTTCATATCAAGAAATAAGTATTTGATTACAGCGGATTTGAAAGATAAATATTGAAGGACCATCTTAGCAATATGGTTTTGGAGATGTTTCTCCAATGGTTGGTTGTTTTAAAGGCATTCTGTGTTGAGGATGCCTTTATTTTTTGACTAAGATTTAGATTTGTTCCCGTTGCTTAAATACCTTTTTATGTTTAATAAACTAAGCTTGATCTTAGAGAAGAGCAGATGCCCGTGGTTTAAATAAAAAACCCTCCAATGGGAGGGTTTTTTATCATCAATAGAATTAAACTATTGATGATTATTTTTGGTGTAAGCAGCAAGAACATTAAGAGTATAATTTGAGGGAGAAACTGCGCCCCCATTATTTTTCGCCCATTCGGTCCACTCTTTGACATATTTTTCTTCTAAAACTTTTTGGTCCATTAGATCACTAAAATCGGCGGCACCAATGGCTACCCAATGCGAAATATTTTCGCCTCCTCCTATGTCATAGGTTCCAAATGCAACAGGTCTGTCTCGTCTTGTTTGTGAGGTTTGTTTCACTAATTTGTCATGAGCGGCCTTAAATGCCGCAGGATTATCCAATTTCAGGTCATATATTTGGACATAAGGATAATCACTCCATGAGCCACCTTAAGCACTGAGAAACCGACCCGCATATGAGGTCCCCCATTCTTCAATAAAATGGGTAAGTTTTTCAATGAATAATTCCCATTCAAATTCTTGCGTATCTCCCTCTACTCTTCCAATTTTACCTACTTCTCCAAAAAGAATCACTCTGTATGAGTATGGATTGTCTCCATGAGCAATTCTTTCAATTTGAATACCTCCGGATTTAAATTTAGCATCACCCCATTGCTCTTCAGCGAGCTTGGCAATGGCTTCTTCTATCCCTGGCTTGGCATTGAAATTCCAAAGTTGAAAAGTATTTTGAGCAAATAAAGTGTTTACTGAAAAGACAGCTATTAAGATTAATAATATTTTCATTTTAATTAAATTTACGGTTTAAAAAGCT
>Ga0209482_1000716_pt1 | contig 27085 bp, 28 predicted proteins | sample CoawatmetaG10DNA_FD_187512 | JGI IMG/M metagenome (GOLD analysis project Ga0209482, IMG submission 187512) | Marine microbial communities from the West Antarctic Peninsula - Coastal water metaG104-DNA (SPAdes) (version 2) | ecosystem: Environmental > Aquatic > Marine > Coastal ...
TTTTCTTATAACTATCTCCAACCGGTCCTTCTAAAACTTTATAAGCATGAGCTTTATCTTTAAAAATGTAAGGTAAAACAAAAGCGTCTGTTAAACCAAAGTGTGGTGATAAGTTATTACCTGTAATAATAGCCATATCAACTGTACCTAGTTGCATTGCTTTAAAAGCTTCATCTTCTTTTACCAGTGAAGCACAACATCTAACTTTTACTTTTATACTACCATTAGAATATTTTTCTGCTAATTCTGCAAATTTTTTAGCTAAAGGATCATAAGCACTACCTTCAGTGTTTCCATGACCTAAGTTAATTACTACGTTTCCCGCATAAGCACTCTGCACTACAAAAGTCATTGATAAAATGACTGCTGCAAATGTAAGACTTAGTTTTTTTATTATAGACATAATTTTTTTCTTTCTTGTTATTTAATTTTGCTATTCAAACATAAATCTAACCACGAAACAAACAAAAAAAAGCATTATTTTGCTGGAATTATTGCTTTAAATTTAGAATATAAAATTTTAGAATAGTTGTTCATACTTTGCATATTTTCTTTTGCTGCTTGATCAAATATATTTAAAGCTCCCTCACCTAATTGACCCTCTAAAGCCTGCTTATATTCTGGAACGCACCCCCATTCCTTAACTGTTGTATCTTTAATTTCAATATGAAATTGAATTCCATACGCATGATTTTGATATTTAAAAATTTGATATTTGGTCACTGGAGACGATGCTAACAAAGTAACATCTTTATTATTATCTATTCCCTGCACTTCATAAGAATGCCATTGCAAACTTTTTATTTGCTCAGGAAAAGAAGAGAATAAAATATCTTCATTTTTTTCTTTAGAAAAATTTATGTCCATTATTCCAATTTCTGCTGGATTTGATTTAACTACCTTGCCACATATTACCTCGCCTAATAATTGACACCCAAGGCAAAAACCTAAATAAGGTTTTTTTAAATTAACAACAAATTCTTTAATTGCCTTTTTTTCTTCAATTAGCCATGGGTATTCTTGTTCCATAAAAGTATCCATTGGACCACCCATACAAAACATTCCATCAAATTTTCTTAGATCACTTGGAATTTTTTCACCTTCATCCAGCTCTATGGTGGTTAAATTAAAACCATCAGCTAACATTAAATCTTTGATATAGCCTGGGTCTTCAATCTTAATATGTTGTAAGACAATTATATTCATTACTAAATTTATATAGAATGAACCCTATAACAATATTTTAAGCTAAAAAAGTCTTTATCCCATCTAAAATGTATTGAACACTTAGTCCAACTAGAATGATTGCTATCACTCTTGAAATAACACTGATAACTTTTTTATTTATTAATTGTGAAAACTTTGAAGCGGTAAAGAAAAATATAAAAGTTAAGAGTAAAACTGAAGCCAAAGAAACCATACCAACTGATTGATTTGTAAAATTACTACCCATATCTGAAACTGAAACAATAACCGATGTAATTGCAGCTGGTCCTGCTATAATGGGTGTCGCTAAAGGAAATACACTTACATTTTCAGAGTTAAAATCAATGTCATCTTCTTTTCTTTGCTGTCTTTTATCAAACAACATTTCCATAGAAATTATTAATAAAATAATACCTCCACCAATTGTAAAAGCTGGAAAAGATATATTTAAATAACTCAATAAAGTGCTTCCAAGAAATGCAAAAAATAGCAATATTATTGATGCAATTATTGTTGCACTCAATGCGGTTTTAACTCTTTGTTGGCTGCTCATGTTCTGAGTTACTGCTAGAAATAATGGGGTATTTCCCAAAGGGTCAATAACAATAAAATACAAAAAGAAGGTTTGAATAAATATCTCAAGCATTCGCTTATGTAGCATAGTTACCTAAACTTAGTAAGTCTAGGTAACTAAATATCTATAATTAAGTACTGTTTTTCAAAAAGCCTAAATTATATTTGCTAGGCAGCACTTGCTCTATGTTCAGTTTTTCCTGAATTAACAGAAGTGTTGGAAGAAACCTTTTGAAATAATTTAATAGGAACTCCTTTTGATAAAATATCTAATACCGGACAATGTGTATTTACAGTATCAATCAATTTATCTATTTCAGCTTTTGATGATGATGATTTGATATCAACAGTACCAGAAATAGATTGAAAGCCAGGTCTAGTGTTTTTATTTAAAGCTAAAAAACCCTGAAGATCTAGTGCACCTTTTAAATTAACACTAACACTCTCAATATTAATACCAGCCGCCGTAGCAAATGCTTTATATGTTATCTCCTGACACGTTGCTAACGCTGCTAATATCAACTCTACTGGACTGGGTCCTTCGTCTTTTCCACCAAAACTTTTTGGTTCATCAACAACCAATTTGTGCTCTCTAAGAGTGACTACAGATTGAAGTCCTTCTTTAAGAATTGAATTGCTTTCATATTGGACCACAGCATTTTTTGGATTAGCTGTAAAATCCTTCTGTAGATTACTTATTGTTTCTTTTAGATTATTACTCATTTTTTTATCTCCTGTTTTAGTGCTTCGACATATGTCAGGCGCACAATTTAGTTAAATGCCCTTCTTAATTTATTTACGCCTTATCTCCGTATTCAGTCATATGTTTTGGAATTCTTTTATTTTTTCCATACATAAAATGGTTTTCCATATTCTCTCGATATTTACTTGCTGGAACAGTTAAGCCAACTGCTTCGGCAACTTCTCTAATCAACATTGAGTTTGCTCCACAGCATACTCCTAGATAATTAATACCTAACGCATAAGAGTCTTTTGCAAATTTACCTATTTCATATCTATTACAAAAGTGAGGGTCTAATGCTGTTGGAAATGTTCTTCCATGTGGAGATGGACAGCCACAATCACTTCTATCCGGTAAATTAAAAAATGTTGGAAACTCTTCACTGGTTCTGTAAGGAATTGGTAAAGCTCCAACATGACATTTAACTGCTTCTCTAATTTCTTTTAGAAAAGGTGACATTGTAGCTGGCCCTCTAAAACAATTTAAACCTACAACATCTGCACCACGCTGCTCTAATTCTTTGCATGTATCAACTACAGACTTTCCATCTCTCATTATATTTTCACCCATCGGGGATATGGTTAACACAGTTGGTAACCCTGTTTTTTTCATCACTTCTAAAGCTTTAAAAGCTTCTTCAGCGTAATAAAAAGTTTCACCAATTAACATGTCAGCACCCTCTTCAACGGCCCAGCCAATCATCTCTGTAAACATTCCTTCAACTATTTTTTGAGATTGTGGATCATTATGTTTCCAAATATTTGAGTTTGAAATATTACCTGCCATTAAATTTGGCTCAGATCCTTTGGGGGTATCTAGCGCTACTTTTTTTGCAATCTTAAGTGCTGATCTATTTAAGGGCTCAAGAAGTTTTTCCTTACCAATAACTCGCATTTTTTCTCTATGTCCATTATAAGTAAAGGCTTCAACAACATCAGATCCTGCGTGCTGGAATTCTCTATGTAGGTTTTCTAAAACTTCTGGATGATCTAAAGATACCATTGGAACAAACTCACCAGATGCCATGTATCCTCGTTTTTCTATTTCAAATAAAAAACCTTCTGCGCATATAACAGGGCCCTTATCTAATCTTTCTTTTAATTTATTTGTGCTCATTTTTTTTCTCCATTTTTTTTGGAGAAAAAAGGTAACAAGCTAACAAGAGGGTTAATTTCATAGGCCTCTTTTCTCCTTTTTAGTGCTTAAGCAAATGCAGGGCGCACAATATGGTTCAACTGCCCGGTTTAATTTTACAAAAGTTAAAAAAAAACCACCTACTAAAGCGGTGGTTTAAGTGTCGCTTTAGCAGGATTTATAAAGCGCTCTGCAATTTAACTTAACTCAGCGCAACTACAAATAATCATTTTCTTTAGTTGATGTCAAATGAAATAATAAATAAAAAAATATCTACTAACTTTGCCAATCGATACTAATAATAAGAATTCTAAAAATTTAACTCTAAGTAACCCTGCTACCAGTGTTAAAGGGTCACCCATTATAGGAACCCAGGCAAACAATAAAGACCATTTACCAAATTTATCAAACCATTTTGAAGAGCTTTCTATTTGGCTTAATTTGAAAGGAAACCATTTATTTGCTGTAAGATTTCTTGAGTAAAAACCTAAGACCCAGTTAATAGTTGAGCCTAGAATATTTCCAAGGCTTGCAAAAATTAATAGTAGAAAATTATCATAATTAGATGTTGCAATTAGGCCTGCTAACATAAGCTCAGATGAAAAGGGTAAAATAGTTGCTGCTAAAAAAGATATTGAAAATAAGGATAAATAAATCATTTAGAGCACTTTTTAGAGCAGTACTTAACTTTGTCCCAATTTAATCTCCACTTCTTTCGCCAAACAAAGGGTCTTTTACAAACAGGACAAATTTTTGAGGGTAGATTTTCTTTTTTCAATTTAAGTTTCTTTAAAATTTTCTTTCCATTTTTTAATTGCCTCATCCCAACTTGGAGCTATCTTGTCTTCATACCCATAAACAGAACCTGTTCCAATAGCTTTAAAATTCTTCATTGCCAAAGCATGATGCTTTCCTCTTAAATAATCCATCATTTTACTCTTATTATCCCAGACAGTTAGAGTGTGATGATATTTATTAATTTTTTTCGCCTCACAAAATAAGTTTCCATTTGCTTTTCTTGCTGCTGTAAAACTTGGTATCGTATACTTCATGAATTTTAGTATTCCAAAAAAACCTTTAACTTTTATGCCTGTTATAGAAATATACATTATGCAGTATTTAATTTTATAAATTTATCAGCTTCAGATAAAATCATTTTTTTTCTCTCATCTTTCATTTTATCAAAAACATAGACCATCATTGATAGTCTGGGATTTTTTAAAAAGAACTTTCTATTTTTATCTATAAATCTCCAGTACAAACCATCCATCGTGTTGCACCATTCCCCTTTTTTAAAATCCATCATTTTCATAAAATAGCTTGATCCACAAATGTATGGTTTTGTTGCAAAAATACCTCCATCACTAAATAAGCCCATTCCATAAACATTGGGAACCATCACCCAATCGGAAGAATCTACAAACATTTCCATAAACCATTTATAAACAAAAGTTGGTTTCACCTCACAAAGGTTCATTATATTTGATAAAATCATCAATCTTTCAATATGATGAGACCAGCCATGGCTAACTGCATTCTTAATTGCATGATCCAGTGGTGGCAAACCAGTTGTGCCTTCATACCAAGACTTTTTCATTTTTCTGTTATGTTTAAAAAAATTTTTAGTTTCCATTTCATCAGAATAACCTTGATAAATTCCACGCATAAACTCTCTCCAGCCTATTATCTGACGAACATAACCTTCAAGTGAGTTCATTCTAATTTTGTGTTTTTTATGAAATTCTAAAATTTTTTGGATGATAATTTCAGGAGTTATCAATCCTAAATTAATGTACGGGCTTAATGCGCTATGAAATAAAATATTGTCTTTTTGATTAACAGCATCTTCATAATCACCAAATAAATTTGATTTTTCTTTAATAAAAAAATCTAAAAGTTTAACCACATCATTATATTCTGTTGCTAACCAAAAATCATTTGTATTTCCAGGGTGATTTTTAAATAATTTTTCAATGATAGGTTTTAATTTTTTAGTATGATTGGTTTCATTAATTTTTGGAAATTTTGGTATTGAAATATCTTTAGGTAATTTATTTCTGTTGTCTTCATCAAAACTCCATTTACCTCCGATAGGGTTTCCATCTGCTCCCATTAATATTCCAGATTTTTTACGAACCTCTTTGTAAAATGTTGCCATAAAAGGTTTTTTTGATTTTGCTAAATAACTTTTAAACTCATCTCTTGAGTTTAAAAACATTGGTGTTTGAATAATATTCCAATTTATTTTTTCTTTTTTTAAAAATTGTGAAATTTTCTTTTCAAAAAATTTATCCTCAACCTCAAAGCTTGAAATTTCAGTAATTTTTTTTTGATCAATTATAACTTTTAATTTCTTAAAATAATTGTCTTTAAAATCTTTGTCTTCAATTTTAGAATATTCAACTTTGTATTTATTTGCTTTAAGCGTATCTGCATAAGACCTCATAGAAGAGAGAAATAACAGTATCTTTTGCTTATGATGCTTTTCATAAGTACATAGTTCATAGTCTTCTGCCATGTAAAAAGAGTGGTCCTTTTTGAAGCGGTCTACGTATTTTAATGGAAATAATTGATTGCCAAGTATAAAAAACAATTTCATAGTTAAATATAACTAAATAAAAATTATATGTCAGAAAAATATCTTATTTTTGGTGCGACAGGTTCTGTAGGCTCTAGCTTAGCTGAACAATTAAAAGATTCAGGTAATGATATTCATCTAGTTGCAAGAAATGAAAGTGAAGTTAAAGTAATTGCAGAAAAATTGGGTTGCTCTTATACGGTTGCTGATGTTTTAGAAGGTGGGTTTATAGAAAAAGTAAAATCAGATATTAATGAAATTAAGGGTATTGCTTACTGTGTGGGCTCTATTGATTTAAAACCATTAAGAATGGTTACTGAAGCTGATATGAATAAATGTATGAAACTAAACCTTTATTCAGCCATTGAAGCTATAAAAGGATTTCAAGAAAGTTTAAAAAAGAACAAAGGTTCAGTTGTTTTATTTTCAACTGTTGCTGCTCAAAGAGGTTTTACTAATCACACAATTATTGCATCTGCTAAAGCTGCCGTTGAAGGATTGACTGTTACACTGGCTGCTGAGTTTGCCCCACATATTAGGGTAAATTGTATTGCACCAAGTTTATCAAAATCTAAAATCGCAGAGCCAATGTTAAAAAATCCTGCAATTGCAGAAGGAATTGCTAAGGCTCATCCTCTGAAAAGATTGGGTGAAGGAAAAGATTCTGCAGCGCTTGCTAAATTTTTAATTACTGAAGAAAGTTCTTGGATTACTGGACAGATAATAGCTGTTGATGGTGGTAGATCAAAACTTTCTTAAAGTGAAAAAATATTTTTTATTAATAATTTTTTTTCTTTTATTTGCTTCAAAAAGCTATTCCAACAATTATACATTCACTAAAATAATAGAGTTAGATGAACCTTGGGGATCATCATTTATTAATAATAATGAAATTATTATTACTGAAAAAAGTGGAAAAATTAAAATTGTTAATGTTATTTCTAAAGAAGTTATGGAGATTAAACATAATCTTAATTTTTTAGAAGTAGGTCAAGGTGGATTATTAGATATTATTTACCAAGATAATACTCTGTGGATTTCTTATTCAGAAGATAGGGGGGATTCAAAAACAAGTACATCAATCGCAAAAGCACAATTAAACAAACAAGAATTAAATTTTAAAAATATTTTTCAAGCAAACCCTCCTATAGATTCTGGTTATCATTTTGGTTCAAGATTAGCGATTAAGGATGATTTTATTTATGCGTCAGCTGGTGAAAGAGGCCAAGGTATGATTGCTCAAGATCCCACAAAACATCCCGGTAGTATTATTAGAATTCATACTGACGGTAGTATTCCAAAAGATAATCCAAAGTTTGAAGGTAAGAAAAACTGGTTACCCGAAATTTATCAAATAGGTGTTCGTAATCCACAAGGTTTAACACTCTCCGATTATGATGGAAAAATATATTTAAGTAATCATGGAGCAAGAGGTGGCGATTGGTTTGGAGAGGCAAAAAAAGGAGAAAATTATGGATGGAAAATTTTAGGCTGGGGTGGAAAAAATTACTCAGGAACAAAGATTGGTCCCAAATGGAAACCAGGTTTTACTGAAGCAATTCAATATTGGGTACCATCTATAGCTACTAGCGCTATTACAATTTACAAAGGAAATGAGTTTAAAGAATGGAATGGGCATGCACTAGTTACTTCTTTAAAAGACAAATCTTTAAGAAAATTAATATTTAATGATCTAACTAATATTAAAGAAGATCTTATATTTAAAAATAATGTTGGAAGAATAAGAGATATTCAAGTTCATCCTTCTAATGGTAAAATATTTTTCTTAAGTGAAAATGCTTTATGGTTAATGGAAAAAAAATAATCTTAATTTGTTAATAAATTTTTTAAAGAGTTAATCTCTCCAATTTTAAAAATAATTGTATCATTTTTTTTAAAACCGTATTTTTCTGCACTAGCTTTAAATCTTACAGGTGGTTCCATAATTGGCTCCAAAGATAAAACAAAAGTTCCCCAGTGCGTTCCCATAACCTTTTTACTTTTTAAATCTTTAGCTACATTTAAAGCTTCTTCTGGTGTTGTGTGATATATTGATTTATCAAACATAGGTTTAAAGTCATATGCTCCAATATTGATCATTGTTAAATCAATTGGACCATATTTTTCACCCAATTCTTTATAAATATTTCCATAACCAGTATCACAAGCAAATAAGATTTTTTTACCCTTATATTCAATTAGGAAATTACCCCAGAGTGTTTTGTTCATATCTGTTAAGCTCCTCTTCGACCAGTGAACTGCAGGTAATAAAGTTACTTTTAAATCATCATTAACTTTAATTTCTTCGTACCAATCCATTTCCTTTACATCGTTAAATCTATTTTTTTTAAAATATTTTCCAAGATTTAGAGGGGTTAAAACTTTTGTATCTTTAAACGGATACTTTCTAATGGTTCCCATATCTTGATGGTCATAATGGTTGTGTGTTAATAATAATAAATCAGTCTTTGGAATTTCATTTAAATTTAAAGCAGGCTCAGTAAATCTATCTGGGCCAAAAATTAAAGGTCCTGCATTTTTAGAGAATACAGGATCTGTTATAATCGTTGTATCTCCTAACTTAATTAAATATGTAGCATGACCAATCCAAGCAATATAATCTTCATTTTTATACTTTTCTAAATCAGATAAAACTTTCTCTTTAGCTACAACATGTTCTTTTGGAACAGTCATGTCTATTTTTTTTTTTAGTTTAATGAATTGTGTATATGAAAACTTGGCTTGGCTAGTTCTCACTGGTGACCCTTCTGGATTTCTAAAAGTTCCATCTGGTAAATGATGATAGGGTTTTTTTTCCATAGCAATTATCGAAGAGTTATAAATAATAATTGAGAATAAGAAAATCAAAAATTTCACTATTTATATTGAAAATTTTTATTTTTGAGATCTTTTAAAACACTCAATAGTATTTTTTAGCAAGCAGGCAATAGTCATTGGCCCTACTCCACCTGGAACAGGTGTTAAAGCTTTCGCAACTTTCGACACTTCTTCAAAAGCAACATCTCCAACAATACCTTTGTCAGTTTTATTTATTCCAACATCAATTACTATTGCATCTTTTTTAACCCAGTCTGCTTTTACAAGCTCTGGAATACCAACTGCTGCAACAATAATATCTGCCTCCAAACATTCTGCTTTTAAATCTTTAGTTCTAGAATGAGTAATTGTTACTGTACAATTTTCTTTTAAGAGTAATTGTGCCATTGGTTTACCATTTAAATTTGATCTACCAATCATAACTGCTTTTTTCCCACTCAAGTTTGGTTCAATTTTTTTAATCATTAGGTAACATCCTAAAGGTGTGCAAGGAACTGAACTTTCATAGCCTGAAGAAAGATTTCCAACATTCATTGGGTGAAATCCATCAACATCTTTACCTGGTAAAATAGTTTCAATAACTTTTTGTTTATCGATGTGTTTTGGCAAAGGCAATTGAACTAAAATTCCTGAAATACTTTCATCTTTATTAAGTTCTTCAATTTTATCTAATACTGTTTTTTCTTCTACAGCTTCTGGATATCTAATTACCTCAGATTTTAACCCTACTTCATTCGCAGCTTTCTCTTTCATACGAACATAAATTTGACTAGGAGCCATGTCACCAATTAAGATAACGGTAAGCCCTGGAATTTTATTATGCTTAGCCTTTAATTCTACAACTTCTTGTCTAAGTTCTTCTCTTAGTTCTGCTGCTATTTTTTTTCCATCAATTAAAATCATGTATTTCCTTAAAAAATCATTGGTGCAATATATAGCTTCATACACATTTCTATAAACCATATCAATAATAGTAAAATTATAGGAGATATATCAAGCGAACCTAAATTGGGTAAAAACCTTCTAATCTTGATTAAAATAGGGTTTGTTAATCGATAAGTCACCTCTAAAATAGAGTACACAAATCTATTTTGAGTATTTAAAACATTAAAAGTAATAAGCCAGCTGATAACTACATTTGCTAAAACCACATAAGAATAAAGTTTTAATATTTGAAGCGCTAAGTAAAAAATAGCTATCATTTTTTCTCAATATAAATTGACTGACTTGGGAAAGCAAAAGCTGCCTTGTTACCTTCAACAATTTGCTTTATTTCAATTGCAAGTTTTTCTTTAACCTCCAACCAAATTGAAAAGCTGTTAGAGGTAGTAAAACATCTAACCCTCATATCAATCGAACTATCTGAAAATTTTTCAACTCTAACTGCGACTCCCACTGCTTTGTCAAAATCATCATTTTTATTAATGTGGCTTTCAATTTCATCTCTAATTTTTTTTAATTGATCAACAGTAGTGTCGTATTGAAGTGTTATTGCCCAATCTATTCTCCAGTTAGTTGTCTCACTAATATTGATAACTGCATTTTCAGCAAACTGAAAATTAGGAATTATAGCCAAAGATTTATCAAACTTTCTTAAAACAGTTGATCTAAAACCAATTTTCTCAACGGTGCCTTCAATAATACCTTCAACTAAAATCCAGTCCCCTATTTTAAATCTTTTTTCAACTAAAACTAAAATTCCAGATATTAGGTTTTTAAATAAGTCCTGTGCTCCTAAAGCGACAGCAACACCAAATAAACCAAGACCAGCAATAATTGGTCCAATTTTTATTCCCCAAAGCTCAAGTACAGCTGCTAACCCTAGAATAAAAATTAAGATCTTTAAGGATTTTATAATCCACCCTACTAGCTCACGGGTTAACATTTTGTCTAGCCCACTTAGAATATAAGAAATTGGTTCAATAATTTGATGGATCACCCAGAAAATTAAAATAGTAATTAACGTTCGGTTAATTGTATCAACAATCGCTCTGCCATCATCTGCAAATGACATGTAGTAACTTGCTATAAAGAAACCTAAAACAATTGGTAAAAATCTAGCCGGTCCTTCCATTGCATGAACAAAAGTGTCATCTAACTTGTTTGTAGTTCTTTTTGATATCGCCTCTAATCTCTTGATAATAACTTTACTTATTATTCCTCTAAAAATTAAAAAAATAAAAAAAATTCCAATACCAATTAATATTTGAAAAATATCAACTCCACGAATTCCTTTAGACCAAACAGAAATAAAGAGGTCACTAAAATTAGTAAATATGTCCATAATTAAATTTTATATAGTAAAAATTCTTCTTCTCCAGGGTTAAAAAGAAAAATTTTTTTCCACTTAATTTCATTAAGAATTGAAGAGGTTTTTTCTCCAATACACATCAAATTGGTATTCATCCATAGGGTTTCTAGCTGATAATTTTTAATTACTTTTAAAAAATTAATCGCACTATTTTGTGAATAAACATAAGTGATTTCTGGCATTTTTAATTTTAGTTTTTCAATAAAGTTTTCATCATACTTTTTAATTTCATTGGCCCTATAGTTTATTATTCTTTCCACATTGTAACCATTTGAAATTAGCTCCTCATCTAAATTGCTAGATATTATTTCTCCACTTATATAAATTAGCCTTCCATCAGAAGTGTTAAAATTTTGTAAAATTAATTCTTTTAGATTATTAACATTTCCTTCAGCTGCAAAAACATTCTGAAAACCAACACTTCTAGCTTTTTTTTCTGTAGAGTTTCCAACACAAAAGCATTTTAATTTTTTATCAATGTTCTTTATATCTAAAAATTTAATAGCGTTAGCACTTGTAAAGATAATTCCTTTAAACTCAGAATAGTTTGGAGCTTCATGTTTTAAAACTTCAATATTAACTAAAGGCAAATGAGATATTTCATGACCCAATGATTGAAATTTTAATATCATTTCATGACAATCTTCTAAGGGTCGTGTGAATAAAATATGCATATTATTTTTTGTAAGAATTATTAGACATCTTTTTAAGAGTTTTTCCCATCTCTATTCCCAATTCTTCTGCTTTATCTACACTTTCAGATGTCTTTAAATGAAATCTTTTACTACCATCTAATGAAAAAAGTTCTACTTCAAGATTAATTTTATTTCCTTCAATGCTTGCAAATGCTCCTACTGCTGTTTCACAATCACCTTCTAAAACTTTTAAGACATTTCTTTCAGCTTTTATTGAGCTGTGTGTTGATTGGTGATCAACTTGTTTTAATAACTCAATTAAATCTTCATCATTATTTCTGCATTGTAATGCAATAACTCCTTGTCCAGCACAAGGTATAACTTCTGCGGTGGAAAAAGTTTGAGAGATATTTTGATTTAACCCCAAAGCATCGATTCCAGCATAAGATAAGATAATTGCATCATATAAGTTTTCGTTAAGTTTTCTTATTCTTGTATCAACGTTTCCTCTAATTAATTTACAATCAAGATCATCTCTTATTTTTTTGATCTGAAATTCTCTTCTAAATGAGGACGTTCCAATAATTGAATTTGAAGCTAAATCTTTTAGATGTTTATTGTCTTTGCTAATTAAAATTTCTCTTGGATCATTTCTTTCTAAAAAACAATCTGTTAACAATCCTTTAGTTTCTTCAGATGGCATATCTTTTAACGCATGTGCAGCTATGTCTATTTTTTCTTCTAATAATTCAACCTCTATAGTTTTTGAGAAAAGTCCCTTACCTCCTACTTCTGATAATCTTTTGTCTTGAACTTGATCACCCTTAGTTACAATTTCTTTAATGATCACTTCTTCAATTCCAAAATCTTTTGAATGTTTAAGAATTTTTTCTCTAGCCTTTTCAGCATAGATTAGTGCTAATTTGCTTCCTCTAGAGCCTATAATAATTTTTCTATTTTTCATTTAATTGCTTTATACTTCATACTTATATTGAGAATGTAATATTAATAAAAACTAATTTAATGAATAAAAAACATATAATTTTAGGAATTGAATCAAGTTGTGATGAAACAGCTGCTTCTGTCATAACTGAAAATGAGCAAGGTATGCCAACAATTTTATCAAATATTGTTTCAAGTCAGATAGACGTTCATAAAGACTTTGGCGGTGTTGTACCAGAACTTGCCGCAAGGTCTCATATGGAAAAAATAGATTTAATCACTAAAAAAGCTCTCGATGAAAGTGGAGTTAAAATGGAAGACCTGGATGCGATAGCAGCAACTGCAGGACCTGGTCTCATAGTTTGTCTTTCAGTTGGTTTAAGTTTTGGAAAAGCAATGGCCTCTTCTCTCAATAAACCTTTTATTGCAGTTAATCATTTAGAAGGACATGCATTAAGCCCAAAACTAAATTCTGAATTAAACTATCCTTACTTATTGCTTTTAATTTCTGGAGGTCATACTCAATTTTTAAGTGTTCAAGGTTTAGGAAATTATAAAAGATTAGGAACAACTATTGATGACGCTGTAGGTGAAGCGTTCGATAAAACTGCAAAATTGTTAGGAATTGAGTTTCCTGGTGGTCCACAAATTGAAGTTTATGCAAAAAAGGGTGACCCTAATAAATATGAATTACCCAAACCAATTTTTCACAAAGGGGGGTGTAATTTATCATTTGCAGGTTTAAAAACTGCTGTGTTAAAAATATCTAAACAAATAAAAACTGATCAAGAAAAATATGATCTTGCGGCATCTTTTCAAAAAACAGTTGAGGAAATACTATATAAAAAAAGTAAAATTGCTTTTGAAGAATTTAAAAAAATGAATACAACAAATAAAAATAAATTTGTGGTTGCAGGTGGTGTTGCTGCAAATAAAAAGATTAGAGAAGTTCTAACTAATCTTTGTAAAGAAGAAAGTTTTGAAGCAATATTTCCACCTATTAATTTGTGTGGAGATAATGCAGCAATGATTGCAATGGTTGGATTGGAAAAATTTAAGTTAAAACAGTTTAGTGAATTAGATAGTCCTGCAAAACCTAGATGGCCCTTAGATGCAGATGCTGCTTTTTTAAAAGGTGCTGGAGTAAGATTGTAATGCAGTACTGGTTAATGAAATCAGAGCCTGATGTTTGGTCAATTGATCAACAAAAAAAAGCTGGTGCTAAGGGTGCTCCTTGGGATGGGGTAAGGAATTATCAAGCAGCTAAAAATTTAAAAGGAATGAAAAAAGGAGACCTTTGTTTTTTTTATCATTCAAATATAGGTAAAGAAATTGTTGGTATAGTTGAGGTTATTAAAGAAGCTTTCTTGGATAAAACTGACAAAGATGGACGATTTGTAGCTGTTCAAGTAAAGTTTAAGGAAAAATTAAAGAAAAGTGTAACTCTTGAAGATGTTAAAAAAACCAAGTCTCTTAGCCATTTATCACTTATTAGGCAAAGTAGATTATCCGTTATGCCCATAGACTCTAAAAGCTGGAAAATTTTAAATAAGATGAGTAGTATTTAAATAAAAAAAATTCATGCCTAAAATAAAAAAAAAAACTAAAATAAAAAAAAAAGTTTTAAAAAAAATTGAAGAAAAAGAATTAATTATCAAAACTAAACCTGAGTGGGTGAAAGATGCTCTAGTAAATAAAGCAAAATATCAAACAAAATACTCTAATTCGATTAAAAAAAATGATGACTTTTGGAAGATTGAGGGAAAAAGAATTACCTGGATTAAACCATACAAAAAAATTAAAAACGTAAAATACAGCAAAAAAGAGGTTAAGATTAAATGGTATGAAGATGGCACTTTAAATGCTTCTGCTAATTGCATAGACCGACACCTTAAAGATAAAAAAGATAAAACAGCCATTATTTGGGTGGGTGACGATCCAAAAGATACTAAAAAAATTTCATACAAACAATTACATAATGAGGTTTCTAAAGCTGCAAATGGTTTAAGAAAATTAGGAATTAAAAAAGGTGATCGAGTTACAATTTATTTAACCATGATTCCAGAGCTTGCAATCACAATGTTAGCTTGTGCTAGAATTGGTGCTGTTCACTCTATTATTTTTGGTGGATTTTCAGCAGACTCTATTTCTGGTAGAGTTAATGACTGCGAGTCAGAGTATATCATTACCGCAGATGAAGGAGTTAGAGGCGGCAAAACTATTCCTCTTAAAGAAATCACTGATGAAGCTTTAAGAAAATGTCCCAATGTTAAGAAATGTATTGTTGTAAAACGAACTGGAAATAAAGTTAACTGGGTTAAAGGAAGAGATGTTTGGTATGATGATTTAATTAAAGATGTGTCAAACAAATGTGAACCTGAAGAAATGAATGCAGAAGATCCTTTATTTATTCTTTATACATCGGGCTCTACTGGAAAACCAAAAGGAGTTTTACATACAACAGGTGGATACATGGTCTACGCATCCATGACTCATCAATATATTTTTAACTATAAACCAAAAGATATTTATTGGTGCACGGCTGATATTGGCTGGGTAACGGGTCACAGTTATATAATCTATGGTCCTCTTGCTAATGGTGCAACAACAATAATGTTTGAAGGAATCCCAACCTACCCTGACAGTTCAAGATGGTGGGAAATTATTGATAAACATAAAGTTAATATTTTTTATACAGCGCCCACAGCTATTAGAGCCTTGATGAGAGAGGGAGACGAACCAATTAAAAAAACTTCTAGAAAATCTTTGAAATTATTAGGAACTGTTGGAGAACCAATTAATCCTGAGGCTTGGATGTGGTATTACAAAACAGTTGGAAATTCTAAATGCCCTATTGTTGATACTTGGTGGCAAACAGAGACTGGTGGAATTTTAATTAGTCCTCAAACTGGAGCTATGAATTTAAAACCTGGCTCTGCAAGTAAACCTTTCTATGGAATAAAGCCCTCTATAGTTGATAAAGATGGCAAAGAAATTATAGGAGCTGGCGAGGGAAGATTGTGCATTTCTCAATCTTGGCCTGGACAAATGAGAACTGTTTACGGTGATCATCAACGATTTATCGATACTTATTTTTCTCAATTTAATGGAAAATATTTTACAGGAGATGGCGCTAAGAGAGATAAGGATGGTTACTACTGGATAACTGGTCGTGTAGATGATGTAATTATTGTCTCTGGTCATAACCTTGGAACTGCTGAAATAGAAAGTGCTTTTGTTGCTCATCCAAAAGTTGCTGAAGCTGCTGTGGTTGGGTACCCACACGATATTAAAGGTAATGGTCTTTATTGTTATGTAACTCTAAATGTTGGAGAGAAATCAGATTTAGATCTTGAAAGAGATTTAAAGCTTTGGGTTAGAAAACAAATTGGAGCACTTGCAACACCTGATATTATTCATTTTTCTCCTGGTCTTCCAAAAACTAGATCTGGGAAAATTATGAGAAGAATTTTAAGGAAAATTGCTGCTAATGAACATGATCAATTAGGTGACACATCCACTCTAGCTGATCCAAGTGTTGTGCAAAGCTTAGTTGATAATAGAAAAAATATTTAAATCTTAATTAATTCTTTAAATTCTTTTTCAATATTTTCCCATTTTAAGATCATAGAATTTAACACGATTTTTCTGTCTAAAATTTTTAATTCTTCAGCCACTGGTGCCCATTTATATAAGGTTAGAGCGCTTTCATTAAATGGCCAAGACTTATAATATGTATTCCAATCAATCTTTTCTAATCGTTCTTTAAATTTTTCTTTTGCTTGTGAAATAATTTCCTCTGGCATTTCATTTTTTTTTTCTTTGGTCAAAATTTCATCATAAATTTCATTGGCTTTACTCATGTCCTTATAATTACAAAAAACATTCAAATACGATAGGCTATAAAAAGTAAGATCCTGAAGTGCTATAGAATAAATATTCCATTTAGCTTTGTTAATGGATGCTAAAAATACCTCATCATCAAAGTGTAATACCCACTTAGTTCCCATTCTTGTTTTTAAATAACTATATAAAGTTACCTGTGACACCCAGGCTGATTTTGTTTGAATAAACAGTGTAAGGTCTTCCATATTCTTGATTTTTTTCTTTGGAAGAACTCCTTTAAACAAAGCAAATAAATAAACTCTAAAATCTTCAAGTTTTATGTCTTTTATTTTAAGTTTATATTTGAGCAATTTTATCTACCTTTTGTATGATTTATATTTCAAAAATGGCCCCAATTCGAGCTATTAAAGGCTTTCAATCTATCTCATTATGGTTAAGGTTTCTCACTTAACTATATAGGGAGAGTAAAAATGTCAAATAAAGCAAAACATTGGGAAAAAACTAGGGGGCTACTGTTCGTTACTTTAGCAATCTGGTTTGTATTCTCAATTGGCATCTTTTTTTTCGGAACTGAGATGGAAGCATCTAGCTTCAGACCTTTTGGTTACCCATTGTCATATTATATGACATGTCAGGGTTCATTATTAGCGTTTGTAATTTTGAATTTCTGGTTTGCAGGTAGACAAGAGAAGATAGATGAAGAGTTTGGTTTCACCGAAAGAGAGGGTAGCTAATGATAAAAGGTAAATTTATAGACAATCTACCAAAAGTTTATGGAATCTATACAGGTGGTTTTATAGGATTCATAATATTGATGGCGATTGCTGAACAAATGGGGTTATCTGCAAAAGCAATAGGAATTTCTTTTGTTGTTTTCACCATTGCTATCTATGCGATAATCGGTTGGTTATCACGTACACTTCAAATGGACGCGTACTACGTAGCAGGAAGAGAAGTACCTACTGTATTTAACGGAATGGCTACTGCAGCAGACTGGATGTCTGGTGCATCATTCGTTGCAATGGCAGGTGGTATTTACTTTAAGGGTTACGGATATATGGCACTACTAGTTGGATGGACAGGTGGTTATATACTTGTATCTACTTTACTAGCACCTTACTTAAGAAAATTTGGCTGTTACACGGTTCCAGATTTTGTTGGTACACGATATGGTGGTAATGCAGCAAGACTTGCTGCGGTACTAGTATTAACAGTAGCTTCATTCACATATGTGACTGCACAAATCAATGCAACAGGAACTATTGCTTCAGTAGCTTTAGATATTCCTTTTAAAATTGCTGTGTACGTTGGATTGGTAAGTATATTGCTTTGCTCTATGCTTGGTGGAATGAGAGCAGTTACATGGACGCAAGTTGCGCAATATATAGTTTTAATTATTGCTTACTTACTTCCTGTATTCTGGATCAGTAGTAAAATGGGTGCTGGATTCTTCCCACATTTAATGTTGGGAGATGAGGTAGCTAGAATTGCTGAATTAGAAAGTCAGTTTGGTTTTGTGAAAAACTCAGCTGCCGACTTAGCTACAGTACCAAAAGGTTTGGCTGGAATAACTAAAGCACACTCATCAGTTAACGGAACAAACTGGGGATTCATTTCTCTAGCAATTTGTATGATGGCAGGAACAGCTTCTTTGCCTCACGTTATGATGAGATACTTTACTACTCCAAGTGTAAAATCAGCTAGAAGATCTGTAGCATGGTCGCTACTTTTCATCTTCATTTTATACTCAACTGCACCGATGTTAGCGACATTATCAAAACTATCACTGATTGATCCAACACTTTCAACAGGGATTATTGGTAAATCAATAGCTGAGGTTCAAGCAATAGATTGGTATCAAAACTGGAACCAAGCTAACTTAATGTTTGTTAGCGACTTTAACGGAAATGGAACTCTTGAATTAAATGAGTTTTTCATGGGTGGTAAAGCCGTTGTGTTAGCTACACCAGAAATTGCTGGATTACCTTATGTAATCTCAGGTCTGGTTGCTGCTGGAGGTATGGCTGCTGCCATGTCTACTGCTGATGGTTTAGTTTTAGCAATTGCAAATGCTTTGTCTCATGACTTGTATTACAAGATCATTGATCCAAAAGCAGAAGCTGCAAAAAGATTAATTGTTGCAAGGGTATTACTTGTATTAATTGGTTTTGCTGGAGCAACTATTGCCGCAATGGGTATCCAAGGTATCTTAGGTTCAGTAATCTGGGCTTTTGACTTTGCGATGTCAGGATTGTTCTTCCCACTTGTACTAGGTGTATGGTGGAAAAGAGCGAATGGTCCTGGTGCTGTTGCAGGAATGCTATTAGGATTAGGTTCAGGTATGGCGTACTTAATATGGGTACGTAATGGTGGATCTGGATTCTGGGGTATTACTCAGCTTACATTCGGTATCGTTGGAGCATTAGTGAGTTTAGTTTCTATGGTAGTTGTTAGTTTACTAACAAAAGCACCAAACAAAGCTACTCAAGATATGGTTGACGAGCTTCGTATTCCAAGTGGTAAAACAATTCTTGGAAAACAACACTAATTAAATTTATTACTAAGGGGCGATTTATTTCGCCCCTTAGTAAATTTTTAAACAAAATTCCTTTTTATATTTATGCCAGAAATTCATCCTTTTATTCTTATAATTGATTATATTTTAGGTGTTGTAATGTGGACTTTGATTGGAAGAGTTGCGATGAATATCTTTCAACGAGAAAATTCAGAATTTTTTTTTATGAAGGCTTTTGTAAAATTAACAAATCCATTAATTCGTTTATTTAAACCTATTACTCCTTCATTTATTATAGATCCTCTTGTTCCACTTTACGTAGCTTGGTTCTTTTATATGATTAGATTTTATCTTATGCCCTATCTACTAGGGTATTCTGTCATGGGAATGTTATCTTTTCCTTTAGAAAGTGAAATTGCTTCAGAAATTTATCGTATTTTTGGTAAATAATTAATTCAAATTAAAAATAAAATTGATACTACTAATATTAGTAATCAATGAAAAAAATACAAATATCACCTTCAATTTTATCTGCTGATTTTAGTCAATTAGGAAATGAAATAAAAAGACTTGAAGAAGGTGGTGCAGACATGATTCATGTGGATGTGATGGATGGACATTTTGTTCCAAATTTGACAATGGGACCTCCAATTATTAAAGCTTTAAGACAATACACAAAGCTACCATTTGATGTTCATTTAATGATTTCACCCGTACACAAATATATTAAAGATTATGCAGATGCAGGTGCAGATATTATAACCATACACCCGGAGGCTACTGAAGATTTAAAAAGTTCGATAAAACATATAAAGAGTTTAAACAAAAAAGTAGGGGTTTCTCTAAACCCAGAAAGTAAAATTAATTTAATAACTGACTTATTAAATGAGATCGATTTAGTTCTAATTATGAGTGTAAATCCTGGATTTGGAGGGCAAAAGTTTATGCCGGAAGTTTTAGAAAAAATAAGAGAATTAAAAAAAATAAGAGATCAAAAGAATCTAGATTTTGATATTGAGATTGATGGTGGGATTAATTTTGATAATAATAAGCTAGCAATAGAAGCTGGTGCAAACATTTTAGTATCTGGAACAACTATATTTAAAAACAATAATGGAGATATAAAAAAAAATATAGACCTTTTAAAATCAAGCTAGAATAATGATTTTAAATAATTCATTTAAGCTTATCAAAAAAAAAATTCGTCACCTCTATTTAAATTCTAATCTCTATAATAAAAAAATTACACCCTCCTCTATTGAGTTAATAGAATATCAACCAAGCCCTAGCTTGCTAGACGGTCTTATAAAATATGACAAAAAAAAAATTAATATAGAAAATTATTCATTAAATGAAATTTGGGATAATCCAAATTTAAAAGAAAAAGACCAACAAAATTTAAACAGTTTTTTTTGGCTATTTAGCCTAGATCTTAGATCTTCAAAAAAAGACACTCAAAATGTTATCTATCAATGGATTAATACAAATGACAGGTTCAACTCTAAAAATTGGAAAATTGATATAATTGGAAAAAGAATAATAGCTTGGATTTCAAATTCTAGGCTTACCTATGAAGATGGTAATATCGATTATAAAGACAAATTTAATGGCATTATAAAGAAACAAATTAACCACCTTATTAATGAAATTGAAACTTCTGAAGTAATCAATGATAAGATTATAGGGTGTGCTGCTATCATTTTAACTAGTCTATCCTACCCTCAAAATAATAATTATTTAAATACTGGGCTAAATTTACTAAAAAAATTAGCAAAATATTCATTGGATAATGATGGCTTTCCAAAATCAAGAAATATTAGGCAGTTAAGTTTTTACTTAAAATATTTCATATTAATTAGAGAATGGTTCAATGAATCTCAAAATGAAATACCTGATTTTATAAATGAAAATATATATTATTTGGGCCAGGCTTACACTTTTATTTGGCAAAACAATAAAATAGATTTTCTTTTTAATGGCAATCATAAAACAAATAATCATAATTTTGACCTTTATTTAAAAAAACTTGGCTATAACTTTAAAAATCAAAATAATGAATTGGGTGGGTATGTAGTCCTTAACAATAAAAAAAATTCTCTAATAATGGACGTTGGATCAAGCCCAAATACAAAATTATCTACAAATTATCAAGCTGGAGCTTTATCTTTTGAAATAATATCAAATGGTAAAAAATTAATTAGTAATTGTGGTTATTTTCAAAAAGTTGATCACCAGCTGAATGAAATATCTAAATCAAGCGCAGTCCATAGTACACTAATTGTAGATGACAAATCTTCTTGTAGTTTTAACAAAATAAGAGGTAAAAAATCTAAAATTAATCAAGAATTAAGAATATTAAAAAAAAAAATAGTATTTGAAAAAAATTATTGGAAAATTAATGCTTCTCACGATGGTTATTTAAAACTAAATGGTATTGTTCATGATAGAAAAATAGAATTCTACCCAGAGCAATTAAAATTTATTGGACATGACAAAATTATTTCTAATAAGAGTATCAAGAATTTAAAATTTGAAATTAGATTTCACTTAGAACCAAACGTTAAAGTAATGAAAACACAAGATGGGAAATCAATACTTATAGATCTTGATGGAGAAGGCTGGAAGTTTAACTCAGACAACTCAATAATGAATATTGATAAAGGGTTATATTTTGGAGAAAAAAATTCTTTTACAGATAATCAAAATATATTTATTTCGGGAATGACTAATGAAGTAAATCAAACTATAAGATGGGAAATCACAAAATTGTAATGAAAAAAATAAAAAAAGCTCTTATTTCAGTATCTGATAAAAAAAATTTAGGCAGCCTTTTAAAAGTTTTAGCTAAATACAAAATTGAGTTAATTAGCTCTGGGGGCACCTATAAAGAAATAAAGAAACTTAAATTTAAATGCCAAGAAGTATCTGAATATACAGGTTCACCAGAAATTCTTGGTGGAAGAGTTAAAACCCTGCACCCAAAAATTCACGCAGGTATATTAAGTAAAAGAAATGATAAATCTCATGCTAAGGAATTAAAGGCTAATCAATATGATGAAATTGACTTAGTTATTGTTAACTTTTACCCGTTTGAAAAAACTTTAGAGCAAACAACCAATCATTCAAAAATAATAGAGAATATTGATGTTGGGGGTCCCACTATGGTTAGGGCAGCAGCAAAAAATTATAACGACGTTACGGTTATTACATCTTCAAATCAATATGAGACTCTAATTAATGAATTAGAAAATAACAAAGGATCAACATCTATTGAGTTTAGAGAAAAAATGTCTTCAGAAGCCTTCTCTGAGACGGCCTATTATGATGCTGTAATTTCTAACTATTTTAATAAAATTAAAAAAACCAATTTCCCCAAAAAAAAAGTTATTTATGGAAACTTAATTGAAAAATTAAGATATGGAGAAAATCCACACCAAGAAGCTGCAATTTATTCTAAAACTCAAAATCTCAATATTGAACAAATTCATGGTAAGCAGTTAAGTTATAATAATTATAATGATATTTTTTCTGCATTAACAATATCTAAATCTTTACCTAAAAACTCTGGAACAGTTATTGTAAAACACGCTAATCCTTGTGGTGTTTCAATCAATAAAAATGGTTTAAAAAGTTATAAATTAGCTCTTGCTTCTGACCCAGTTAGTGCTTTTGGTGGAATAGTTTCATGTAATTTCAAAATAAATAAGGCTCTAGCATTAGAACTTAATAAAATTTTCTTAGAGGTTGTTATTGCCAATGGCTTTGAAACTGATGCTTTAAAAATTTTGAAAAAGAAAAAAAATATAAGAATTATTAATGCATCAAAATTTATGATGAAAGATTTAATTAAATTTGGCTCTGTGAATGAATCTATTTTAACACAATCTGAAGATTTAAAAGTATTTAAACCTAAAGATTTCAAAGTAGTTTCAAAACAAAAACCAAATAAATCCCAATTAAAAAATTTAATTTTTGCATTTAATGTATGTAGGTACGTAAAATCAAATGCAATTGTACTTGCCAGTCAAGAAGCAACTATTGGCATTGGTTCTGGTCAACCTAGTAGACTTGATAGTTGTCAAATTGCTATAGATAAAATGAATAAATTTCAAAACTTAAAAGAAAATGTTGTGGCAGCTTCTGATGCATTTTTTCCATTTGTTGATGGTATTGAAAAATTAGTACAATCAGGAGTGTCAGCTGTAATACAGCCTTCTGGATCAATTAGAGATAAAGAGATAATAAAATTTGCAAACCAAACTGGTACTATTTTAGTTTTTTCTAAAACAAGACATTTTAGACATTAAAAATTTGATCAATTTTAGCTGCTAAAATAAAATCATTTTCTGACAGTCCTTCAATAGCGTGAGTAGTAATTATAATTTTAGCATACCCCCAACCAAATGAAATATCTGGATGATGATTTTCATTTTCTGATATTTCACCAACTTTATTTATAAAATTTTGACTATTAATAAAATTCTTAAAAATAAAATTTTTCTCTAAAAAATATATTTCTTTTGCATTTTTTTTAACATCCCAACCATCAACTTTTTTTTGATATTTGTGAATTTCACTGATATCAAAAGGCAAAATTCCACCCTCACATGGTACACATTTTTTATTAAGTAAATCACTCATTGATTAGTATGTTTTAAAATTTTGGAGCGGGTCAAGGGAATCGAACCCTCTGCCTAATCGTTGGCAACGATTCGCTCTACCAATGAGCTAGACCCGCTTATAAAAGACAATATAAATAGATGGTTTTTTAAGTTCAATCAATAATAAAGTTTTTGATTAGTATATAGATTTTCAAAAATTTGGTAAAAGAAAGAATGAAAAAACAAGATTTACCAAAAACTATCCCTGTCTTTCCATTAAGTAACTTTATTATATTTCCATATACAACAGTTCCATTAAATATATTTGAACCAAGGTATATTGAAATGATTAATGATAGTATGAAAACAAACAAGATGATTGGTTTGATTCAGCCAAAAAATAATAATGATAGTTCAATCCCTGGGCTTCATAAGATTGGCTGTTTAGGTAAAATAACTAATTTTAAAGATACATCAGATGGTAGATATATGATTGATCTAAATGGAATAACGCGGTTTGAAGTAACTAAAGAAATTAAAAGTACAAAACCTTACCGTATTTGCGAAACTAGTTATGATAGTTTTGAACTTGATTTAACTCCTGAAAAAAAGAAATTAAAATTTTCTGATCTTGAATCAATATTTAAAGATTTAAAATTATTATTTGAAAAAAAGGGATATATCATAAATTGGAAATCTTTAGAAAAACAAGATTTGAATGAAACAATAAATGCCCTAGCAATGGCCTCCCCTTTTTCATTAGAAGAAAAACAAATTTTATTAGAAAGTAAAAATTTAGAAGCACGAAAAGATAAAATTTCAGAAATATTAAGCACTTATAGTTTTGATGATTTTCATAATACAACTATTCAGTAAGCTTACAAATTTATCCCTGAGTCAGCGAGTTTAATAAAATAATTGTTTAGATTCTTATTTTTTCCAATACTTTTGAGAATTTTACTAAAGTTTTTATTTTGAACTTTTTTATCTAAGTTAAAGGTCTCATAAATCAAGTCTATGGCTTTAGAAAAAACAAAATTTTTATCTTTCGTTTTTTTTTCGAACTCCTCTAATAAACTTGTATCTAATTGCATACCCAATTCAATTTTGTCTTCAATAATTTTAGTTAGAATTTTAAGATCCCGTATTGTCATGTTAAATCCTTGACCTGCTAATGGATGCACTCTGTGAAGCATATCTCCAAAAGCTAAAATATTTTTATGATAATAGTTTCTTAAATTTGAAGAACTCAATTCAAAACTATTTAATTTATCAATCTTATTAATTTTATATTTAGGGTTATTTTTATTAATTAAATCTATTACATCGCTATTATCAAATTTTTTATTCTCAATATCTATTGAATATACTATAGATGTTTCTGTGTTGGAGATTGGTAAAAATGCAATTGGACCTTGCTTTGTAAAAATTTGAGTTGCTATACTATTCTCTATTTTTTTATGTTTTAAAATAGTTGTATAAGCAAGATTGTAATAATTTTTACTAATTTTTTTTGTAAAATACTTTTTTGCTAAAAAATTATTTGCATCACAATTAATTATTAAATCATATTTTTTTTTATTTAAAGTTTCTTCATTAATATTATTTTTTAATATTATTTTTTTAAAAAATTTACTTTTAATAAGGTTGCTCTTTAAAGATTTTAAAAGTTCATCATTTTTTATTATATAAAATAGATCATTTTTATCATTCTCAAATTTTAATAAGTTTTCTGTATCAATTTTATCTGTATAAATTTCTATTCTATTTATTTTCCAGTAATTATTTTTTGAAATTTGAAAAATTTTTTCTTTAAAAAATTCAAAATTACTTTTAGATATCCCTATTGTTCTATTGGAAGAAAAATTACCATTTCCTTTTTTGTGATAATAATGAACATTTATTTTTTTATTTATAAGGCTTTTAGCTAAAGATAGAGCAGTTAGACCTTCACCAATAATACAAACATTCATAATAATTTTAATTTTAACAATAAAAATTAGATGATACAAAGTGATTAATTAGACTCATTTATTTATGGAATTTAAAAAATTAGCCAACAATACAATCAATTTTGGCATAAATAGAATTATCGAAACTGCTGGTATTGCTCTTGTTGTACTTGGACTTCTTTTGCTTGTTTCTCTTGCAACCTTTTCTCCTGACGACCCCAATTTTATTTTTCCAGATAATACTGAGATTAAAAACTTACTTGGCTTTAACGGAAGTTACACAGCTGATCTTTTTTTTCAAACTTTTGGGCTCATTGCTTTATTAATTCCATTTACACTTATATTTTCTGGCTTAAATATAGTTCTAAATAAGAAAATTTTTTTAATATTTGAAAGTATCTTTTATTCAGTTCTTTATTCTTCTTTTGGCTCTCTATTTTTCTCTTTTTTTTACCCTGGTGCTTTCAATCTTTATATTAATGGAAATGGTGGTTTTATTGGAAAATATTTAGAGACAACCTTTTTAACTTCTTTAATAAATATTAATTCTCAAATTTCTTATTACTTATTAATTTTAATTATCTCAATTTTATTTTTAATTAGTGTCCATTTTAAAATTAATTACTTTTATAAAATCATAAAAAAGCTTTTGATGTTAATCTTTGTAAAAAAAGAAAAGAGCTACACTAATGAAAATGAGATAATTAGTGAGTTTATACCACAAGAAGAAATTACAAATTTAATTCAAGAAGACTTACCATTTATAAAAAGTGAAAATAAATCTCCTAGCAAAAAAATTCGCTTCAAGCTACCTACAATTGATTTACTTAAAATCCCTACTCAAAAAGATAGAGAAAAATTAAAAGATGAAGATTATATTGATAGTGAATTTTTAGAAAAAATCTTATTAGATTTTGGGGTTAGTGGAGATATTAAAAAAGTTAGTCATGGACCCGTGGTAACACTAAATGAGTTTGAGCCAGCAGCTGGTGTTAAAGTATCAAAAATTATTAATCTCTCAGATGACATTGCTCGAAACACTAGTTCTGAATCTGCTAGAATTGCTACTATACCTGGAAGAAGTACTATTGGTATAGAGCTTCCAAATTCTAGTCGTGAGAATGTTTATTTAAGTGAAATACTCTCTAACCCTGATTTTAATAAAAAAGATATCAGATTACCGATTGCGCTAGGTAAGAATATTTCTGGCAT
>Ga0209482_1000717_pt1 | contig 27080 bp, 24 predicted proteins | sample CoawatmetaG10DNA_FD_187512 | JGI IMG/M metagenome (GOLD analysis project Ga0209482, IMG submission 187512) | Marine microbial communities from the West Antarctic Peninsula - Coastal water metaG104-DNA (SPAdes) (version 2) | ecosystem: Environmental > Aquatic > Marine > Coastal ...
AAATATTACTGTCCAGGCTATTTGATTTTAAATTTGAATGAATAGCAGCCAAAGTGAGAAAAAATTAGCCTTTTGAAAAAAAAGTAGTAACAATTTAACAGTTTATAACAAAATTATTTAGCTCTGCTTAGTTAATGATAAATAATTTTTGCAATACATTTTAAGAGTTTAGATTAGTAATTTTTTCATATTTAGAAGTTACATTTTTTGATCTAAGTTTTTATTCTTTTCGTTGTGCAAAAAGTTCGGTAAGAACAATTTGAAAATATTGACCAATCTCATCTTATTCCAGTTATTACTATTTATGAATTCATGATATAAGTTAGCAAATTCACTATAATTAATCTTGTTTATATTTGGGTCAAAGGAAACCACACCAAGACTGTCAAATCTCTTTAGATCAACCTTCTCATTTTCTGTATAGAACTCTTCAAAAGGCTTTTCTCCAGTTGTATCACTCTCAAAGTAAAAACAAGGCCATTTCCCCTCTTCAAGACAGCCCTCTAAAGACTCTTTCGCAACGTTTTCGCTATCAAATGAAGCTGGCTCAAAACCTTTCAAACGAAGGTATTTCGAAGCTATCTCCACTAAACTGATGTCCTTAAATTCATTATTTATTTTTGGAAACAGTATCTCTTTGTCACCTGCTATCAAACATGACAAGACACATAATTGTCCAGCTTCTTCTGGTGTCACAAAAAACCTACGAATATCGGTTGGAATAGCTAAAGGTTGCTTTTTATTAAGCCGATGTTCAAAGCCAAAGAGCAAGCTTCCATCCGAAAAAGCAACATTTGCAAACCTAGCAGTTGAAACCTTTACTCTTAATTGTTGAGAAAGGATAAATTTTTCCATCAACAACTTACTTGCGCCCATCATAGATACAGGGTTAGTGGCTTTGTCAGTTGATACGCAGAAATATTTTTTACATCCTTTTTCTTCTGCTAGATTTAGTAAGTTGAGGGAATTAACTATATTTACGTCAATAAGACGCTTCAAAGTGTAAACATCTCTTTCACTTCGGACGTGCTTTAAAGCAGAAAAATTTAATAAATAATCAACAGAAGCTTGTAGTTTAAAATATCTTTCAAACTCTTCTGAGCCACAGTCCATAGCATAAGTTTCAAGTTCGGTTACAATATTATATTTAGAGCTTCGAATATCTCTGATAAGTTCTACTAAATTATTCTCAGATATATCTACTACTTGTACTTTTTTTGCTCCTAATGATATAAGTAATCTTACTACAGAAGATCCAATTGTTCCTGCTCCTCCAACAACTACAAATGTACTTCGACTAGCCTCATCTTTCATTTTGTCTTTAGCTAACATAAAGTCAGCATCAAATACGGGATCAACCCGATTTAACAACTCTTCAATCATTTCTTCCTTCAATTAAAATACTCTTCAAAATACCAGTTGTAAAAACGAGTTTTTTGCAAGCACGTTTTAATTCTTTCAGTATTTCAGTACATTCAAGTTTCATTTCTCTAGCATCTTTTTCAATCAACATTTCATACCCTGTATTAACTCGTTCTTATAAAAATCCAATATCATTTTTCTATTAAGCAATCAAATCGAATACTAATTATTTTTCATTCTTATAAGTTTTTTTCCTCTTGAAGTTCGTGTAATTTTAGAAAAAGAATTTCTAAGTAAATTATCCACCCGCCCATAAACTCTTTTTAATTTTTCATTTGGTCTTCCAAGAAAAGAGGTTACATTGTAATACTCATAATTTTCTGGCGAGTCTTCACTAAAGTAATAATTACTAACACAGCATCTTTGAATATTTGACCGAACATAATCAACTGAATGCCATGAATATTGAGTAGTTTCTAATACGACTAATCTATTAAATTTTGACTCAATTACAAAGGGATTCTTAACTCCTTTATCCCATAACTCAAAACTCCCTCCATCAGATTCTTGGATTTCAGGTGTCACATAAAAAAGTAGATTAAATCTTCTATACTTTTCTCTAGATGCATTATGCGAGTTATCGATATGTGGGTTCAAAAAATGTCCATAATCCATTCTTGATATACCACCAGCATATAAAGAAGGATCGGCACTAAGATGAGGAGTTTTAGTAATTCGCTCTATTGATTCTATAACATTATTCATTTGAAATGCATTAGTTATATTATTAATAAGAGGAGTTTTAAAACTATCAAAATTTTTAGTGGTTAATTTTTTTTCTCTAAAGGAATCATTAAAATGATATTTATCTCTACTTGGAAAATTCATATATATTTCTCTGGTTACTTCTTCAGGAAGAAGATTTTCTAGAGTAAAAAATCTCGATGTAGTGCCTATATTTGGAGAAAAATACTGTTTGGATAATTGATCAGAATTAGCCTCTAGTTTATCAACAATAATTTTAGATAATTTATTTGTGTTCATTAGGTTTTGTGATTTATGTTAAATTATATATTTTAATTTTGTTTACTAATTTGGCTAGTATAAAGATGTCTGACAGGACTCCAGTCCCTAAGAAACTCGCAAAAATGATATCTCTTAAGAAACCAGAAAACTTCCCAATTAAAGAAGTGAAACTATGGATTAATGCTGGTTTACCAAGCCTCATAAAACCTCATCTGATTATTTAATAATTTCAAATAGCTCTATTAATTTTCATTACTGAAGATATTATTGAGTATTATTCTAATTTAATAAAGCATAATACTCGTTTTGGATTAAAAATAAATATTAATGCTCAACTATAAGAGTTTAAATCTATAAAAAAATTATATAAAAGGTAGTATTAAATGATTAATAAATGTCTTTTCCCTGCAGCTGGTTATGGAACCCGTTTTTTACCTGCCACTAAAGCAGTACCCAAAGAAATGCTTCCAATACTCACCAAACCTTTATTGCAATATGGGGTTGAGGAGGCTCTTTCTGCCGGCATAACTAATATGGCTATTGTCACAGGTAGAGGCAAAAGAGCGATTGAAGATCACTTTGATAATGCATTTGAACTTGAATCACAACTAAATGGCACCTCAAAAGAGCATTACCTAAAAGAAATTAAGGATGTCATTAAGAAATCTACCTTTACCTATGTCCGTCAAAAACAAATGCTAGGCTTAGGTCACGCTATCCTTACCGGCGAACCTCTTATTGGAAATGAGCCTTTTGCTGTAGTTTTAGCAGATGATCTATGCGATTGCACTGATAATAGCGTGATTTCACAATTGATTGAAACATACGACCAATACAAGTGTTCTGTAGTGGCTATTGAGGAAGTCCCAATGGACCAAATCCACAAATATGGAATTATTACTGGCAATCTAGTCGATAATTCAAACGATACGTATCAAGTTACTAATATGATAGAAAAACCACACAAAAACGATGCGCCAAGCAATATGGCTATAATTGGACGTTATATACTAACTCCTGATATTTTTAATATTCTTAAAAACATCAAACCTGACAAGAATGGAGAAATACAAATCACTGATGCTTTAAAAATTCAAGCAAAACGAAGTAAAGTTATCGCATACAAATTCAAAGGGAGACGTTTTGATTGTGGGAGCGTTAAAGGTTTCGTAGAAGCTACGAATTACTTCGCTAAAAAACTTTGAAAATGTTAGTCATCTGAGTATTTATACTCTGATTGAAATTCTGGTATAAGCTTACCAAGTAACTCATAAATTTTTTTAGTTTCCCAAAATGATGAAGCTTCTTTAATTTCATTTAGCATTGGCTCTAATTTATCCCAATTTATCATTTCTTCTTCAGCACACATAATCAGTTTATTCTCAGTAACTGTAAATTTACCTCCAAGCAAAAGCTCTTCATAGAGTTTTTCACCTGGTCTTAGTCCAGTGTATATAATTTCTATATCACCCTTTAGATTATTTTTATCAAGCACCACTAAGCCACTTAATTGAATCATTTTTACCGCTAAATCATAAATTCGAATAGGCTCTCCCATATCCAGTATAAATACTTCTCCACCCTTTGCCATAGCACCTGCTTGAATAACTAATTCTACTGCTTCTGGGATTGTCATAAAATATCGAACTATATCGGGATGAGTAACTGTTACAGGCCCACCAGCTTTTATTTGTTTTTTAAATATAGGTATTACTGAGCCACTTGAGTCGAGTACATTACCAAAACGGACCATAGTAAAGCAAGTATTATTTGGTAGCTTATTAAGCGCTTGTAACACTAATTCAGCTGCACGTTTAGTTGCGCCCATAATATTAGTAGGCCTCACTGCTTTATCAGTTGAAATTAAGACAAAAGTCTCAACATTTGAAGCAATTGCAGCCTTTGCAACTGCCAATGTACCTATCGTATTATTCAATACTCCTTGAGATTGATTGTTTTCTACAAGTGGTACATGTTTATAAGCAGCAGCATGATAAATAGTTTGTATACCATAATGCTGAAAAATATTTTCCACTCTGTCCTTATCTACAACTGATCCTATAATAGCAATAACTTCTACATTATGCTTATCAAAATTCTTTAGCTCTTGCTCGATTAAATAAAGAGAAGATTCACTAATATCATAAAGGACTAGTTTTTTTGGCTTTAGAAATACTATCTGCCGACAAAGCTCTGACCCTATAGATCCCCCAGCACCAGTAACCATAATTATTTTATTTAAGATATTTTTTGTGAGAAATTGGATATTTGGTTTAACTTGCTCTCTACCCAATAAATCTCTTAAATCAATTTCTAATAAATCATTCACTTTAACCTTACCTTGTGCTAACTCAGATACGCTAGGCAATGACCGAACTACAACTGTATAAGGCTCCAATAATTTAATAATTTCACTACGACGATTACGGCTTATCTCGGGCATGGCAAGTAACACTTCTTTAATGTTATTTTTCTCAATTAAATCTTGTATATCATTATGAGAATACACCTGAAGACCGTTAATAGTTTGGTGATGCATTTCACTAGAATCATCAATAAAAGCTTTTGGATTATATTCTTTCGACTCATTCAAGGCAGTAGATAATTGTCTACCTGCAGAACCAGCACCATATATCAACACACTATTCATACCAAGGAAAATATTCTTTATATTTTTTTCTGATAAAAGCCAACGGATAAAAAAGCGCGAGGATGTAACCACTATTACTACTAATAACCAATTAATCAGAATTACCGAGCGAGGAATTCCTTGATCAATAGCCATCAAGCCAATTAATCCCCATAAAATCGCATATAAACTAACAGATTGAATAATACTCCAAAGCGATTTAATACCTAGGAAACGAATAACCTCACGATAGAATCCGAAACGAAAAAATATCGGCAATGCTATTATCGGCGCAGAAAATATTATCAGTGTCACATAATAATTTTCAAATGGATAATATAGCCGATCCAAGCGTAAAGAAAATGCAGCAAAAATACAGACGATAACAATACTACTATCAAACAATACCATTAATGTTTTTTTACTTTTTCTGGGAAGTTTAATCAGAGCTTGAATCATACTGATTATTATAGTTGACAATTTTTTTTACACAGACTTATATAATCGCGTTAAATACCAATAAGAGTCAATATTTCTCATCATAGCTTATAAAAAGTTAACCAGAAAGATTAATGATTCAAATATCGCGCAAGAAAAATCGACTAAACTTAGGAAACTAATATAAGGAATTCTTTCTAAGCTCCTATTAACTTACCATACGGACAATATGAAAACCTTCGCCATATCCAAAACCTGCCTGTGTGCCTCTGAATTTTGCTAATGCATCAGCAGCCTCTAATGATCTTGAGCCTGGGAAGTCTGGTATCTGTGATTTATAACATCTTAGAGCATCCAATTTCTTATCAATATGATCGCTGATATCAACTACCCAGTTTGGTGTGAAATTTGGCTCTATATGGGGTGCATTCCAGTGAGTTTCAGATAAGGTTTCATAGGTTGCTACAATTTCAATATCTCTCCCAATTCCAACAGGGCGAGTTGCAACCATTACACTGTCAAACACCAAGCGGTGATCTACATGTCGATCTGGGTAGGGACAGAATACGATGTGTGGAGCAAACTCATTAACTATTCTTGAAATTCTTCCATTTACCTCATGCAGTGGCTGATCATCAATCATCGTAGCAGGTATTTCTAAAAACTCAGACTGCGATACACCTAACAACTTAAAAGCTGAAACTGCCTCTAAGGCAGTTTTATCATAATCTTCACGACTATAGATCGGCGGTAGATGCCCCGAAACTATTAAAACAAAAACTTCTGCACCTTGTGCAGAATATTTTGCAATAGTCCCACCAACCCCCAAGGTCTCATCATCTGGATGGGGCGCAACGACCATTACTCTTTTTCTCGCATAGATTTGGCTGTTCATTAAATAATCTCCGGCTCTGGCATCGGCAAAATAAATTGACCCACTTCAACATTATACTTCTTATGGATCTTCATAATTGGTTCTGCAAAATTCCAAGCTAGAATTAGGACATAGTCAGGCTTGAGATCATATAGTGCATCCGCGGACAAAACAGGTATGTGAGTAATTGGAGTAAATAGGCCCTGCTTGAGAGGATTATCATCAACAATAAAATTAAGTACACTATCGTCTAGCCCAAAATGAGCCATTAGCGTTGTCGCTTTTGTTGGAGCGCCAAATCCTGCAATTGTCTTACCATTAATTTTTATCGACTGAACAAGACTCTGCAATTTTTCACGAACTTTGCTAATTTTATGATCAAACTTATGAAGAATCTCTACTCTATCAAATCCCAAATTATGCTCCAGAGCAATCAACTCATCAACTGAATTCTCTCGCTCAAATACCCCACCTTGTTTTTGAACCATCAACCGGATTGACCCTCCTTGAGGTTTAATACGATCAACCGCAATCACCTCCATCCCAACCCTTGCAAACAGTTTTTCAAATGGTGCCACAGTATGATAATCAACATGCTCATGATAGATTGTATCAAACCAGGTATTGCTATAGACATCAACCAAATACCCGACTTCTAAAACAAATACTCCATCCTCAGCAAGCCAGTGTTCAACCCCCTTCACTACATCAAATAAATCATCAATATGAGCACATGTATTGTGAGAGGTAATATACTTTGCTGCACCATATTTTTCACGTAATGATACTGCCAGATTAAAACCAAAAAAATCAGCAACGGTCTCAACCCCATTCTTAGTTGCTTTTTCTGCGATGTCTGTTGCGGGATCTACTCCAACAATATTCATCCCCTGTTCCTTAAAAAAACGAAGACAGGTTCCATCATTAGAGCCAATATCTGTAACTAAATCACCTGATTGTAAATCAAAACGATCTATCATATCTATTGCATATTTTTTCAGATGGTTGACAAAATAAGCCGATGTACCAGAGACATAACTATAATTTTTCTGATAGAGAATTTTTGGATCAACCACATGTCCCAACTGAACATGGTGGCATGTTTCACAAAAATAGAGGTCCAAGGGATAAACAGGCTCATCCCTACCCAACTCCTCTTTATTCAGAAAATCATTGCCTGGTGGTGTTGGAGTAAGTGACATTCCCTTTATTAATGACTTGTCGGCACACATTCTGCACGTTTCACGCAGGTAGTAGTTACTCATACTCCAACACTATCTGGATCAATCAAAATCACACGACGCACATCCTCTTCATACGCCACTTGATCACGCGGATTACGACTCATCGCCAACAGATCACAATCCTCCACGAATACTGTTGCATGGTCCTCCATTGGTGGGGTAAAAATTAACTCTCCTGCTTTCACTCTCACACACTGTAATTCATCATCACTTCCAGTTGAGCGATAATAGTAATTAAAAGAACCAGATATTACATACATATAATGCCAATCCGTTAGATGGTAATGGTTGGATCGCACCACCCCTTTCTTAGAAGAGATTAGCGAAAGATTCTTCATTGGAAAATTGACCAGCGACTGAATTTTTCCTCGCTCATCACTATGAGCAGGATCTAGTTCAACCAATCCAGCTTTTGGCCACATACTCGCATCATCTAACTTAACATCCTTCCAACGTTCCATAGTCTAACTCCAAAAAAATTAAAAATTAAAAATTAACAATATCGCACATTAATTCTGCCCTGCGCAAAATAGACTGTCTCTCTGCCATAATCCTAACATCATCACCCATCATATCTGCAAAGTAACGAAACATCTCCATAAACTGGTCACATTCTTCTTCTTCTTCTAAATGGATATTGCCATTTAGATCACGTAGATAGAAGGTCGGCTTATAACCGACTGGCTTAGAAAATATCTTATCTGTAAACATAGAGCCATCTATAGACCATAAGTCAATCTCATTTTTATAAGCAACACCAATCGCCCACTCAAGATAGGCAGTCACTCCATTTGAAAAACGCAAAATAGCTCTACCCTCATTATCTACAGGTGAACCTTTTTTCTGAATTAATTCAGAAAAAAGTAACTCAACTTGCTGATCTGGAAATAGCGCCAAAAGTGCAGAGATGTTATAGCTCGCAACATCCCAAAAGGCACCCCCACAAAGTTTAGGATCATTACGAAAACCTGGCGCAGCTATATCGGGTAACCCAAATCTACAGACTACAGATTTAATATCCTTACTTTCATCAACAAACTTTTTTACTTTTTTAAACTGTGGATGATAAAGATACATAAATGACTCATTTAAAACTTTACCATGCTTCTCTGCTAGAGAAACAAGAGCCTTAGTGTCTCGAGAATCACAAGTTAGCGGCTTTTCACACCAAACGTGCTTACCTGCCTTGAGTGCCTGACTTGCCATACTGTAATGAAGAGCAATTGGGCTCGCAATATATACCACATCAAGATCAGGATGGCTCAGCATCTCTTCTGAACTATACCAACCATAACAATCCCACTGGTTTGCCATCTCAATAACTGTATCAGCACTGCGTGAACAAACTCCCAATAACCTAACTTCATCAAGGGCGGCAAGTGTCGGCAATATACGATTTTTAGCATGATTACCTAATCCCCAGACGGCTACTGTAGGAACATTTATATCATTTGCACTTAAATAATTTATGAATTGACTCCAGTTAAACACAACATTTGATTCTTAATTGTATAACTATAATAAGAAGCTAATATATCAAGCGTTCTACTCTTTAATTTATTAACTCTATCAAGGTTAGACATTCTGTTATCTAATGAAGCATAGAACAAATGATATCCTAATTTATTCATTAAGCTATTCCTTCACTTCTCAAAATAAAAAATCTATTATAAATTAGATGAACAATTAATTCCATGCAAAGACTATCAGTCTTGCGAAAAAAATGGGCCATACTTAAAAGAAACTATAAAAGCTGGCAACATAGAAAAAAATGATGCTAGACCAGCCATAACAGGCTCTCTAACACTCCAAATTAAAAGAGGCAATACCCAAAATAAACTATAAACCATAACCCCTAAGGTTACTTTAAAGTGACTATTAGTGATTCTGGCAATATTTTGATATGCGTGACTTCGATGAGCCTTAGTCCATTTAATTAAAAGAAGCATTCTTGCAATTTGTGTAGCAGTAGTATCTGCAATAAAATATGAAAAAATAATTAACCATGTGTAAATACTAATTTCGTCGTACATTATTGTATAAGTAATTTGTGCTCCAAAAAAATATCCTAAGAAAATACTTCCTGTATCACCCATAAAAATAGAAGCTGGTGGCCAATTAAAAATCATGAACGCACTAGTACACACAAATAATAAAGTGGATAAGATTAGAAAAAATGAAGAGTTACCAGTTATTAACATAACTAATATAAAAGAGCCAGAGACAAACACCGCACCTGATATAGCCATTCCATCAATACCATCCATGAAATTATATGCATTTATAATCCAAACTAATAGCAATAGTGTTAATGGTATTGCTATTATAGATGGGACCCAATCAATAGTTAGGAGTGGCCCACCATTGAACCAGAAAAGCAACCAAGAACTGAGTAAAAAATGCCCAGCAAGTTTTTTTTTAGCGCCTAATTCAAATATATCATCCAAAAAACCAAGAACTAGAGCTATTGCACCCCCTACACCTAATACAAAAAATAAATCGTCAGGCAACTTATTTAACTTCCAGAAAAGAATTATGAAGACAATAAAAACTGAAGCAAAAACAATTCCTCCACCTCTTGGCGTTGGAGCATCATGCAAAGTTCGGTTATTTAAATCTGCAAGAATATTTTTTTTTATTGCAAGTTTTTTATAAAAGACAGTACCACAAATACTTAAGATAAAAGCAATAAACAGTATTGTAATAAAATAATATTTATCAATCATGTAAATGATTTAAAATTTTTGCAACAGCGACATATACAGTGAACTTACTATTAAATAATTTGATTGCATTTTTTCCCTGCTCTTTCCTCATACTTTCATTAGTAATCATAGTTTCCAAATTCTTGTTGAACTCTATTTCATCAGAAGCAAATGAAACCAGGCCAATATTATTTTTCTCAATCATCTGAATTATTTCATTATTCTTATTTACTGATCCCAAGATGGGCTTAGCTAGCTGCATATAACCAATCATTTTTAATGGATAATTATTAGAAGACATTTTCTTACTTAATGAAACAAGTCCAATATCTGCCTTTGACATAATTGATAAATACCTTTTCCTATCGACGGTTGGCATTAAAATTATATTTTTAAGATCTTTTTTATTTATAGTATCTTTTATTTTATTAAATTGGTCTCCATCGCCCATTAATATAATATTTGCTCTTTGTCCGAGTATAGAAAAATCAATCGAATTAACTAAAGACAATATATCTTGTGCATCACCCATATTACCACCATACACTATATTAACTTTTCGCTCATCTAAGGAGTTATCAGGGTAGCAATCGTCTACCTGATTCAGTGACGAGCCCCAATTATCTAATACTTCAATTTTTATTGACTTATTTAGCCCATAATTCTGAAAATATTCGAGGTCAGATTTAGCTTCAATACCAACTACATTACAAGAGCGATACAAGCTTTTCTCAGTAATTTTAAAATAATTATAGAGTAACCCTCTCTTCAGTAATCCAGACTCTATAGCCCATTTTGGAAATATATCTCTCATTATGAGGTACGCTTTTGAATTGTACTTTTGCTTCAACCATCTTATAGCTTTTCCATAAAAAATAGATGGAGAATAGCAAATAATTCCGTCGCATTTAATATTTTGTAAGCGCTTTAAATTCCTTATAATTTTAGAAGAGTAACTTTGTTCAGCCAATAACCTTCCAATTCTGCCATATTTTCTAGTTAAGGTCCTAATTCTTACTATTTGTATTCCATCCTCTAGACTAATTTGGTATGCTTTAGTTAGACTATCAACAAAAGTTATAATAGTTATCTTATGCCCTTGCTGGGATAACTCAAGTGCAAGATCTCCTACTATAATTGAACCAGACTTTACAATAGGGTAGTAGTAGTCTGAAAGTATAATAATATTCATGAGCTTTGAAATTGTAATTTACAGTTAGTGTTAAATTATATTTCTAGATTATAGTGGTTATAAATTTTTTTGTTTTTTCTTATTTGATATACCATTTTTCTAATCATTTCTTCATATGATGGCACTTTATAATCTAATTCTTTTCTAGTATCGATAAAACTTTTATTTAAGCTTAGACCCGACACCTTCACAATTTTTAAATTTTTCTCAGTATATTTATTAAACAAATGAAGTAAATCATGCTTACTGATACTGTCTCCATTTGTGATATGGTACAAACCTACTATATGATTATCAATAGCCCATTTAATAGCCTTTGCTAACTCTATTGAAGTAACGCCTGACCAAATAGTCTTGGAAAACCCAGAAGCACTAACTGACTGACCCATAAACCAATGAAAGAGTCCTTCGTCAAGAAATTTTTTGTCTTTCAATTCTGGGCCTATTACAGAAGTTCTTATAGTCAAATGATTTGCACTATCAATCTCTCCAAGAGATTTAGTTTTTGCGTAAAAATCGTGCCCATCTTTTTTATCAAATTCAGTATATGGATTTTTTTTATTCCCAGAAAATACACAATCAGTTGAAATATGAATTAACTTTGCGCCAATAATTTTAGAGATTTTTTTTAATTGATGTGGAAGATAAGCATTTAAATAAATAGCATTTTCCAGATTATTACTTCCATTAATCAATGTACCAATGCAATTGACAATAAAATCGGGACTCAACTCAGTAATAATCTTTTCGAATTTACTCTTATCTAACGAATTTGCTATAATAGTTTTCTCTCGAAGCTTATACCTAAAAGCAACATCAAAGATTTCATATTCATCAGACTCTAAAAGATACTTAACAACTTGATGTCCTAGCATTCCCGTTGAACCTAAAACTAGCACACTCTTTTTCATAACTAGATTTCCTTGTGCCAAATCGTTCTGTTAACATAATCAACATATGACAAGATGATTCGCAAAACTTTCTTAGAAACATTGTCAGATTCATAGTCTTTAACGGGCTTTATTACTCTAATATCTTGTGAATTGTGAGCTGTTGCAACTTCAACAGCATCAATAACTCTAGTCTTATTCAGCCCAGACATAATTACTGTTGTTTCATCCATACCTTCTGGTCTTTCATGCGCCTGTCGAATTGTGACAGCAGGTAAATTCAGTATTGAGCCCTCTTCAGCAATAGTGCCGCTATCTGAAATCACACAAAATGCATTCATTTGCATATTGTTATACTCATGAAAACCATAAGGCTTTGAGAATCTAATTAAAGAATTTTTGTTTTGGTAGCCAATATCTTTCAATTTCTGCTTTGTTCTTGGGTGTGTAGAAATGATAATTGGCATATTATATTTCTTAGTTAGCTCGTCAATTGACTCCAATAAATCACTAAAGTTTTTTGGCGAATCAACATTTTCTTCCCTGTGAATACTCATGACAATATATGCCTTTGGCTTTAGCCCTTCTCTTGCTAAAATATCACTAGATTTAATCTTTTCCATATTAGCAGCTAAGACTTCTGTCATTGGGGAACCAGTCTTAATAATCGTCTCTGGCTTAATTCCTTCTGCAATAAGGTAATCTCTAGCTTGTTCGGAAAGTGGCATATTGATGTCACTTAAATGATCTACTATTTTTCTATTAACCTCTTCTGGAACTCTTTGGTCAAAACATCGATTTCCCGCTTCCATATGGAAGATGGGCACCTTTCTCTTCTTAGCAGGAATGACACTTAAGCAGCTATTAGTATCTCCATAGATTAATATGGCATCAGGCTTTATTTCAGCAAGGACTTTATCGACTTTTGTAATAATGTCTCCAATAGTTTCTGATGGTGAACCTTTAATAGCTTCCAGGAAAAAATCAGGCTTTCTGATATCTAATTGGTCAAAAAATATTTTATTCAATTCATAGTCATAATTCTGCCCAGTATGCACAATTATTTGATTTAAGTGTCGATCTAACTCTTTCATCACCTGGCTTAGTTTGATGATTTCTGGCCTAGTTCCTATAATAGTCATCACCTTAAGTTTACTCATTCTTCCTAAACTCCCTTAAAGCACTCTTAATCTCACTAAGATTCAACAATAACTCTGTTAATTCATCTTCATTTAAGCTATGAGTGTTATGAGAATGGTATTCACCCGCCTCAGTAATAACCTTTTCTCCTTCTTCAAAATATTTACTATAATCAAGATCTCTTGTATCAGCAGGAATTCGGTAATACTCACCCATATCAGTAGCCCTAACCATCTCCTCTTTTGTTAACAAGGTTTCATACAGCTTTTCTCCATGCCTTGTTCCAATCACTTTAACCTCATGATTGGGCCTCTCCAGGATATTTTTTATAGTCTTTGCAATTAACTCCACAGTTGCTGCAGGCGCCTTTTGTACAAATACATCTCCACTTTCACCATTTTCAAATGCGAATAATGCCAAGTCTACAGCTTCGTCTAGACTCATTATAAATCGAGTCATATTTGGATTTGTAATAGTTATAGGCATGCCATTTCTGACTTGATCAATAAATAATGGAATAACTGAACCACGGCTGGCCAACACATTGCCATATCTAGTGCAAGCAATCATGATACCTTTTACATTTCTGCTTTTTGATGCAACAACTCTCTCCATCATAGCCTTGCTAATACCCATTGCATTTATTGGATAGACAGCTTTATCTGTACTGAGTGCAATTAGTTTTTTTACACTCGCATTAATAGCTGCATTTAATAAATTTTCAGTACCAATAACATTAGTCTTAACCGCCTGCATTGGATAGAATTCACATGAAGGAACTTGCTTAAGAGCAGCAGCATGAAATACATAATCGACATCTCTTATTGCATCATCTATTGAATCTTTGTCTCTTACATCTCCAATATAAAACTTAAGTTTATTGCTATTATAAAACTTTCTCATATTATCTTGCTTTAACTCATCTCTAGAGAAAATCCGTATCTCTTTAATATCAGTACTGATCAATCTTTTTAGTATTGCGTTTCCAAAAGAACCAGTACCCCCAGTAATTAATAGCGTTTTATTTTTAAATATATCATTCATAATTTATTTTAATTATTCATAATTTAGTAACAATTATGAGTACAGGTCAATTTATTTTATATTATATAAAGATAATGAAGAACAGTAGTCGTTATTAGAAAAAAAATAATTAGATAGTAATAGTAAGCCCTCTAGCAGATCAGTTTATCAGACTAACTGCAAAGCCTTTAGAATTCAACAGTTAGTATAAAAATTCTTCTTTTCACTTACTCCATAAACCTCGAGTATCAATTACTTTTTTCTCTAAAAGAAGTTTGGGATTAATTTCTTTAAATTGCTTATGATCAACCAACAAAATAATTATATCAGCCTCTATCACTCCTTTATCCAGGTCAACCAGTTCTACTAGATCATGATCAAATTCATTTGGAATTTGATTAATATTAGGTTCAACAAGATACTGCTTAGAAAAACCCATTTTACCAACCTGTAATGCAATAGACAATGCAGGACTTTCACGAAAATCATCAATATTTGGTTTAAATGCTAACCCTAAACAGGCTACATTAATTTCTGCCTTTTTTTTACCAAGTGCAATCACAGCACGATTGATCTGCTCAAGAACAAACTGCGGTTTACTATCATTCACCAAGCGAGCGGTATGAATCAATTTAGCTTCATCAGGTGCAGAATTAATGATAAACCATGGATCAACCGCAATACAATGACCACCTACCCCTGGTCCTGGCTGTAATATATTTACTCTTGGATGACGGTTTGCCAACCGAATCAACTCCCAAACATTTATTTCCAGCTTGTCAGAGATAAGTGAAAGCTCATTTGCAAAAGCGATATTTACATCACGGAATGCGTTTTCCACTAGTTTACTTAGCTCTGCGGTTCTACAATCAGTAATCAGACAATCCCCTTTAACAAAAACATTATAAATCTTAACGGCTTCCTCCGCACATCGAAAAGTAATACCGCCGATGATTCTATCATTTTCAACTAACTCTCGTAAAACATTTCCTGGTAAAACTCGCTCTGGACAATGAGCAACATATATATCTAGATCATCACTAACTTCATCAAATCTTGGAAAACAAAGATCAGTACGAATTGTCTGCATCCACTCCAACATCTTTTCCGTCGAACCCACTGGAGCGGTTGACTCAAGTATTACAACATTTCCCTTTTCTAATACTGGTGCAATAGCTTTGGCCGCCGACTCAATATAAGAGAGGTCAGGCTCATGATTAGCTTTAAAAGGAGTTGGCACAGCAATCATAAATACATCTGACTTCTCAAGATTAATTGTTGCTCGCAGATGTCCTGCTTTTACCGATGCTCGAACGAGATTATCTAGACCTGGCTCTACAATATGAATTTTTCCCTGATTAATGATATCAATTATATTTTGATTAACATCAACACCTATTACCTCAATTCCATGGGATGCCATTAGAGCAGCAGTAGGCAAACCGATATATCCTAGCCCAATGACTGAAGCCTTCATAATTTAACCTCTTGTAATATTTTAAGAATCCTTTCACTAGCATGGCCATCTCCATAAGGGTTATGAGCATAAGCCATTTGTTTGTATTTCACTTCATCAGTTAACAGGGAGTATACTTCTTGAACAATCTGGTCACAGTTGGCACCAACCAGCTTTACTGTCCCAGCCTCTACTGCCTCTGGACGCTCTGTTGTATTGCGCATTACCAGAACTGGCTTACCCAAACTTGGCGCCTCCTCTTGAACTCCTCCACTGTCAGTTAATATAAGTGTAGAAATATCCATCAATTTCACAAAAAATAGATAATCTTGTGGCTTGATAAGGTAGATATTAGATATCTCAGAGAGTATGCGATTGACCGGCTCCCTAACATTGGGATTAAGGTGAACTGGATAAACAAACTGCACGTCTGGAAAACACTTTGCCAGATCCTGCAGCGCCTTACATATCTCCTCAAATCCTGATCCAAAATTCTCACGCCTATGGCCCGTGATTAGAACAATGCGTGGCATTTCATCTGCAACCAGAAAAGGAAGTTGCGCTAGAAGAGCTTCAGAAAATGGCTCTGCCCGTGACTTTTCCAGAACTGATAGCAGCGCATCAATTACTGTATTACCAGTAACACTAATCTGTCTCTCTTCTACCTTTTCCATCAGCAATTTTTTCTTTGCTTGTTCAGTTGGAGTAAAGTGATAGGTAGCAATACGCCCTGTCAGCTGGCGGTTCAGCTCTTCTGGGAACGGTGAATAGATATCATAGGTGCGTAACCCTGCCTCAACATGGCCAACTGGAATTTGAAGATAAAAGGCAGCCAACGACGTAGCCATAGAGGTTGTAGTGTCTCCATGCACCAGAACCACATCAGGACTTACCTCTTGCAAAACCTGTCTCATTCCAAGTAATACGTTACTAGTAACATCAAACAAATCCTGTCCTGGCTTCATAATATCGAGATCATAATCTGGTGTGATTTCAAACAGGTTTAACACTTGATCTAACATCTCCCGATGTTGCGCAGTAACACAGACTGAAACATCTAGCACTTTTTCCAATGTCTTGATGACTGGTGCCATTTTGATAGCCTCAGGGCGTGTTCCAAAAACGATGAGCACTTTCATCAACAATTCCTATAATCCTATTCCTTGTAAAAAAATTTCTGCATTAAATATTCTTAAGTAATATTAAATATTATTAGTGGTGATAAATATAAAAAACAATAATACCCAAGTAAAGATCAACAGGGCACTATTCAATATTATTCTTTATTACTTGATCGAATATAGATGCATATTGTTTTGCAGTTGATGACCACAAAAAATTATTCTGCACTAAATTCTTTAAATTTAAACCCATCGACTTGAGATCACTCTCCTTACTTAACAGTTCTTTGATACCTAAAGCTATTCCATTGATAGTAGCTGGAACAACTAATCCTCCTCCTATATCCGCCACTTCATCAAATCCACACTGATCTGTAATAAGAACAGGTTTTCCAACAATACCAGACTCCATAACAACAATTGACATTGCATCCTGTCTCGAAGGAATTACTAATAAGAGAGAGGCATGAAGAATTGCAGCTTTATCCTCTCTACTTACCCAGCCAAGAAAGTGCGTACGATCAAGAATTGAACATTCTGAAGCAGTTTTTTTCAGTGAGTTAAGTGTTCCCTCCTCAAATGTTTCTCTACCTATATAAACAAGGTGAATATCTGGAAAAGAATTTTTCACTCTACAAAAGGCCTCTAATAGAAGATCTGGCCCCTTAATGGGGTTCAGGCGTCCAATAAATAAAATAAATGGATATTTATCTAAAGCACTAAATTTTTCAGAAATACCACAATCTAAATAGTCATCTTCATTAATTCCATTTGGTATATGAACGACTGATGATTCATCAACCCCATATGCCAAGAGTGATGGTAGCTCATCACGAGAAGCCACTACACAAATATTTGCTTTACGAACAATAGTATTCCCAACTATAAAGTTATACAATCTCTTTTTCATCCTTGAGCGGCCAAATATCGGGAGAGCGCCTAAAGGACTTATCAAATATGGTTTTTTATGTATTCTCAAGAATACATAAACTATTGCATTAAGAACACTCCAGTGACTAACTAAGTGAATTACATCTGAATCCTTTACAGCCTTATTAAATACCCAAAACAATGGTAATGGAAGATAAAACCGATTAAAAAGACATGAAATAGCAATTATATTAATAAGACCAAGAGAGTCAATATTAGATGGCGTGAGATTATAATTTGTTGTTAATAATGTTACATCATGACCAAGATCAGATAGATGATGACCTAACTGGCGAGTGCGCTCAGCAGTTCCTGCACCAGTCATTTCATCTATATTATCAATAACATTAAGTATCTTCAAAACTAATAAATATTAATTTATTTAGAGACAGGAGGAAGAAATTCATCCTTCATCGTTTCATAAGCCTCATTTGCTTCTTGATAATCACTATGACAACCCATATCCAGCCAAAAACAATCTTCATTATGACAATAGACCGAATTACCTTGTTGTTTTATTTTTAACATAAGGTCAGGCATATCTAAATACTCACCTTTCACTAGAATGCTTGAAGCAACATCAGCATTAAGAATGTTAACACCCATCCCAAGATTAAATGAATAACTAGGCTTCTCAGTATATGTCTTAAGTATTTGATTATTATCAAACTCAAGAACACCAAAATCTATTTTAATCTTACGATTGAAAGTAGCAATTGTTGCAGCAGCAGCTCGCTTCTGGTGAAGTATAAACATTTTTTTATAATTAAGTGTAGTCAGAAGATCCCCATTCATTACAATAAAGTCATCTCCCAGATCATCTAGTGCATAAGCTATGGCACCAGCAGTGCCTAAGGGCTTATCTTCAAAAGAATAGCTAATTTTAATACCAAACCGACTACCATCTTGAAAAAATGATTCAAATAGATGCGCCATATGCCCAACAGCTAAAATCACCTCCTTAACACCTGCAGCCTTAAGTTGCATGAGAATAATTTCCAAAATTGGAAGATCTCCAACAGGAAGTAATGGCTTTGGAATAACTGTGGTGTATGGCTTAAGTCGAGTTCCTTTTCCGCCAACTAAAATTAGTGCTTTAATAACAGTTTATTCCAAGATACAATTGAACGAAAAGTATATCAGATTAGCACGTTTACAGATTATTTTCATCAAAAATATAGCTCACTGCAAATAATTAAAAATTTTATCAAAACATAAGCTCATATTGTTTTGAAATATTTTGAACAGAATATTTACTTAAGTTTTCATCATTGAGTATTGAACTGTGAGTTGACGCAAATTTAATATAATTGGAGACTTCTATTACAATATCATTTGTTATTTCACCAGATAATTCTATGGTTTTAGACATTTTATAACTTGCTAGAAAAGCTTTTGATGAATCATCAATTGTAGAAATTATATTTAGAACTGGATTACCAGTACAAACATACTCAACTAATTTTGATGGTAGCTGAAACTTAGTAGAATTCCCAATATTAATTAGGATATCACCATCCAACATACACTGAAGCGCAGCAGCATGGCTAACGCCACCATGAAAAAATGTATATGAATTAGTCAATTTCGATATGTCAACATCATTCACAGGACCAAAGAAATGAACTTCAAAATTGATATTTAATAAAGTTCTTACATCCGCCAACATATTTAACATTTTCTGAGGATTGCGAATACCAGAGTAGAGAGTTCCAACATATACTAGCCTAAGTACTTTGTGATTTAATTGACGCTGCTTTTTCCTTGTCTTAAACATATTGCTGGCTTCAGTACTAAGAACAGGAGGTATTACCTTTATTTTCTCTTTATTTTCTGGAAATAATTTCAAATATTCACTCATAGTCTCTGAAGTGGTAACAGAAATAAAATCAGATAGAGAGAAATACTTTCTCTCAATAAATTTATTAAGTTTGTTATAGATTAGAAAATTATTGGGCTGGGTATCAACACTAAAATTAAATGGATCTCCAATATCCATTATCCACCTAATGTTAGGATACTTTCTTTTAGCAATAGAACCGACTACATGACTACTAAAGGGGTGCGATACGGAAATAATAACATCAATATCTGGGTTACCTTCTAAGTGCAGAAGTGTGGCCTTACGTGCATTTAGAATCCATGTCCAAGCAAAATCTGGCCATTGTATTTTTTTTATTACAAACGAATAAAGTCCCTTAATCCATTTTAATATTAGTGCAGGATTTTTAACCGTTGTGAGTTTGGCATCATCCACCTCTCCTTGCAAGGGATTTTCTCTAGATATTTTATAGCGAATTTTTCCTATTAAATTTTCTGGCACTCTTATTATATCCAAACAATCTTGTTTACTTGCTTCATGTTTGTCTTGAGATGCGGTAATTACAGAAACATCATATCCACTTGATAACCAGTGAGAGACAATAGAGCTCCATCTGAAAACACGGGGGTTTTCTTCTGGTGAATAGTGATAACTTATTATAAGGATTTTCATACTATGCATTAAAAAAAAATAATTAATTTACTAAAGATTCTGGTTAACTAACCCCCTATTTTTTTTATTATAAGTGTTATACCCTAGCCACATTGACATTGCCATAAAACACAATATTGATTGGTAAGCATCTTCTCTTGGATATCCAAATACTGAGTTAAAAATAATAAATAAACTTGCGCATAAGATATACAAATGAACTCTATCATTTTTATTAAATTGAAAATCAAAAAAACTTTTAAACATTGCTGAAAAGAAAGGATAAAAAGAAAAAAACATAAATATCAAGCCAATTCTCTGCACCCATCTAATATAATCATTATGAGGTCCAGACACCATTACACTGGTCAGCCCAGCGCCTGTAAAAAATTCGCTTAACTTTAACATTGCAAGCCCCTCTCTCATTAATAGGAATCTCGAACTATGCATAGATGTATCTGCTAACTTTGCAATTAGTCGAATATTTCCACCATAATTCAGTGTAATCCAAACATAAAAGTAATATAAGGCAACACAGAAAATTGCAAAATAAATAATATTCATTAACTTAGATATAGAAATATTTTTAAACGCAAATATCGATATATAAATTAGAGCCAATAGAAGGGCTTGTCTACTAGTTGAATAAAAAATAAATACTAATATAAAGGCCAATATTGTCATCAGTATCATTTTAATAAGAAATATGTACTTCTTATAATGAAAATCCATTAAATAAAGAATAGATAAAACAGAAATCGCAAAACATGGGACAAAAGTATTGTATTTGTCCATTAGTTCTCCATTTATAATTTTTAAAAAATCAGCAACTACAGAAGAGTCACTTATTCCTGCCAAAAATATAATTATGCTAAAGGGCGCAAATAAAGCTGTGACTACCGCAATCTTATTTATATCTGATGGAGAAAGCCCTCTAACCGTAAAATAAAATACCATTGGAAGATAAAGAACTGCATTGCGAAATACATATAATTTAGGGTTTAAGCCTCCTCCATCATATCGCGTTGCGGTACCTAAAGACTCTCCATACAAATTGACCATAGGATCAACGAGTGCTGTAACAATTATTATTAATGGGAATAATATCAAAAACAAAATTTCAAAAAAAATTCTTTTATTTATCATAGACTTAAAAATCTTGGAAGGTCCATGCATAATCAATAATATTATAAATAAGAGACCAAATATCTCTCTATAGTAAACAAATAGTTTGTGTATTTCTTCATGAACTTGTATTAAGATCAAAAGTAGTAACATCAAATATAGCCCAAGAGTATTTAAGTTAATTTTCATCTTCTGTCACAAATGATAGATTATTAGATATTGAGCCATAACCATCTGATATTTTTTGCCCTACATATTCTTTCCTTATTTGATTTTTATCTCGACCAAAACCAAAGAGTTTAATTTCATTATCTTGAATACTAATTAAGCAATAACTTCCATACTCCAACCCTCCTCCAATTGAAGAATAGAAACCGTTTAAACCAAAATAGATAGGATATGCAGGCTTTAATGTTATTGAACTAAATGGATCAAGTTTTTTCCAATTTTCTATATCATCACTAATAAGTGGCGTGAAATGAGCCTCATTTGAACGATATTTCCATCGCTCCATTGGCAATGGTGTGTATAAATATGACCCAGGATCAGATATTATCTCATTACCATCTACAACCAACTCAACTGAAAATTGGTCTTGGTGCATATGCGACACCACATAAGGTTTTTTTCCTGGCCAACACCTAATTGCAAGATAAACACTATCTGATACAAACAGATATAACCCAAAGTCAGGATATGAATGAAGTGAAATTTCATCACTGGACTTATTAAGTTTATTTGCTGACTTGAATAATAAAACACAATTTTTATTTTTTTTCTCTATTTTTAAAAGCTTACTATTAAAATCTTTTTCTGAACCAATCATATGATTACGGCTTCTAGTCTTAGTGACGTTAGATAAATATTGAGTATTCATATCTATGCAATTTGATAAAAATTTAATCACAAAATAATCCTGATTTTGTATTTTCCTAATTGAATTTTTTTTCAGCCATTCTACAAAATCACTCCTATTAAATAAGGCATATGCGACATTCACTATGTGTCTACAATCTAAATGATCCTCCATATAGTAATCCATATCATCACTTAAACTATTGTACCCAAAAAGATTGATATATTCTTGCTTTGCCTGCAAGACTGACATCTTATGATATTTTGGATACAACTTAAAAAATCTACCATTATCATTATCACCAATCTGAGGTATGAGGCCATTCGGTTTTGTTATATCCATAATAAATTCAGCCATACGCTCCATTCGCTCAAAATACCATGCAGGAAATGGTGAGTCTCGTTTAATTGATACAACATTATTTGATAATGAATAAAATTTGAGAGGTGCCACTTGGACAGGCCAGCCTCTCCTGCCATTTTTTATTTCCTCATACTTATTTTTCTTTAGGTTGTTATGACTTTCTATAGGCATGCCTAATATCAATGCAGTTGAAAAATATACCATCTCTGCTGAAAGACGGTGATAGGCTGTAGAGCCTTCAAAGTTGCAGCCATCTGGATAAAACTGGTGATCCACTTCAGTAATTAGCTCTTGGATAGAGAATGCCAACCAAGCATCAGTCTCTTCTGATGACTGTAAATAGCTAGCAATAAATACCAATCCTGCAATATCTGCTAGATAGTGATTAGCACGATCGCTAGACCACTCTAAATTCTTAACGATATGGCAACCATGGTCATAAATACTATGGGTTAATATAGCTTGATCTTCTGGCTCCATTGAAAAACCTGATGCTTGAAGTATATCCCAAGCTAGGCACCAATTCGCACTGCGAATTGCAACATCCATTGGGCATACCCAATTTACACCAAAGCCAGGAGGATTAGTAGCTATAAAGTCTAGCCACTGATTCCTAATATCTCTTACCAATAGTTTCGCGTCTTTGTCATTCTTACCTAATGCACTAGCCCTTAATGCAAGCTGAGGAAGGTGCTGCATCCTTGAAAGCTCCCACGGCACCTTTATATCCACACCAGGCAGGTTAACATATGGCAAACTAGATGCCCAAATTTTTTCTGACCAGCGATATCCCGATTTAAAATCAAGCTGCCAATCAATAGGAGTATAGTTCTCATCGACTCGCTGCCAAATTTTCTTTGCCGCAGAAAGGTTTGCTTGATTTAAGCGTCCATTTAGCCATTCTCCTGATAAATCTGGTTTTATTTTAGTACCTAAATCATAACGATAATCAGCTACTCCTAAACAGTTCATGCCATAACATACCTTCACCCATCCTGAACCTAATAGGTCAAAGCGATGATCAAGATAATGCTTTGCTACAGTTTGTGGAATACATGTCTTAAGATTCAGCCTATCAAATGCATTCAAGTCTGCCCTTGATATTAGCTTTACAGTATTGGCACTTAATTCAAAACTATAAGTACTATTTCGCCGAGACAATAACTCTTCAAATCGTATCTGAAATAGACGCAAAATTTTAACCCATATCCTTCGAAATAGTAAGTAAACACCTTCATTTTGAAAAATAATCCATGCCTTTTTCAACATATTGAGGTTTATTAACATTCTAAAAAATACCTTAATGCAACCATTATTATCAATCAAATAACATCTTCTCAACTGCGAATGCAACATCACTGACTTGAAGTTGTTGCCATAATGGTATAGGCCATTCTCCTGTCTGGATCGCTTTAGCAAATCGCTCCAATTCAGTTTTCAAACCTTTATCCTGTATGTGGGTTTGTAAAGAGATATTTTTAGCTCCATGCATAGTGACGCTTTTGTAATCATCAAGCACTATAATCTTACCATCAAAGTACAACTCAGCTTTTTCCTTAGATACACTCTTGTGCCCCAATGCTGTATATATCAGATTAGCAACAGAACCATCTGCAAAACTCATAGTGGTAACGAAGTTATCATTGCGACCATAGTGTTGTGTTGCTGGTTTGAGGGCATGAGCTGAAATAGCAGTAACTTTACTATCAGTTAGATGGGTGAATAAATCGTAGATATGGCAAGCCTCTCCTAAGTTACGACCACCACCCTCTTGACTATGTACCCAGTGATCCAAGGGCATATATCCCGCATTCATACGGTAATTAATAATAAAAGGCGCTGTTCGTTTTTTAAGTAACTCCTTTATATGTTTCACATGAGGAGAAAAACGCCTGTTATAGCCAGTGAGCAGGATTGGTTTAGAGCGCATCTTATCATCTGCAACATCCTCTTCATAAAATGCCTGTAGATTACTCAATTCTTCCTTACTCAAGGTTAAAGGCTTTTCAACTAAAACATGCTTACCAGCCTTTAAAGCAGCTATTACTAGTGAGCCGTGTAAGTGATGTCGTGTAGCAATTATAACAGCATCAACTTCTGGGTCTTTGAACACATCATTAGGGTCAGTACTTACATAATCAACACCAAATTGCTTCCCTATAGTCTTAGCTGACGGTCCAGTTCGATTAACTACAGCTCTAAGATGATAAAGAGTATTAAGATCTTTTATATTGGGTAGATGTGTTGACCTAGCAAATGCACCAGCCCCAATTATTGCAATACGAATCTTGCCCTCAACACTTCGAGCTGAAGATTTAAGGTTTAAACTCCTGGTTGGAATCTCAGAAATCTGATCAATAGGTGGATAACTAAAGAAAGCTAACAAGGGCTTATCTTCCCCACTAATAGCTTTATAAGCTAATGTTGCTTCTTCGATAGGATAGCGAGCACTTACCAGCGGAGAGATCTGGACATATCCTTCAACAATTAAGCGAAGATACTCTGACATATTTCGGTTTTCAGTCCACCGAACATAACTGATTGGATAATCAAGCCCTTGCTCTTCATAACTTTGATCATATCGCCCTGGTCCATATGCAGTTGAGATTAGAAAATCAATCTCCTTAGTATAGAAGTCTGCACGGTTAAGATTCAAGCCAACATCACCAACTAGGACAACTCGTCCTTTTTTACGGCACATTTTGAAAGCACTGGATACCACTTCATCTGACGGAGTTGCTGCAGTTATGATAACGCTATCAGCACCAAAGCCATCAGTTATGCGCCCCACAGTATCCAAATCGGCATCGTCAGGATGTACGCCATAGTCCATACCAAGGGACATGGCTTTGTCAATCCGGCTGAGATCAGTATCAATACCAATTACCCGACACCCATTAGCACGGAGTATTTGTACAGTGAGTTGACCAAGAATACCTAGCCCAACAACTACAAAACTTTCTCCCAAGGTTGGTTCAGCACGACGAACGCCTTGCAATGCAATAGCACCAATAGTAACTGAAGAGGCAGCCTCAAAGTCCAATTCTCCTGGTATTAATACGCACAAATTGCGCGCAACTCGAATGTATTCAGCATGGTGTGAATATTGCGCTCCAGCACAAGCGACTCTGTCACCAACAGCTAAATCCTTAATATTGGCTCCAATAGCAATCACAAATCCTGAAGCAGAATAGCCCGTAAGATGCTCTGCTTCCTTCTTTTCTTTAACCGTTCCAAGGGCTTTTTTAATTCCATTATCTCGAGCTATTTGGAATATAGTCAAAACCTTCTCAGGCTGTGCAATGGCTTTTTTCCACATAGGAACAGCACTACCTCGAATACCATTTAACTCAGTACCAATTGATAGGCAAGAGGCCTGCAAGCGAACTAAAACTTCACCATCTTCAATTTGAGGAGCTGGCACTTCTGCACTATAAGGAATACCTTTTTTTATCAGAACTTGTTTCATAATTTCATCTATAAAAAAACTAAAATTTAAATCGTCGTAAGTAATTTCATATCTTTTTGAGTATATCCTTTCTCGATATATGTTCTCCACCAAAGGGCAAGATTTAAAAGTTGCCAAGAGTAAAGTTGATTTCGCTTATTAATGATAACTTTCACTTGATCCCAATTCATCAAATCAGTTTTTTCACAAAAATACTTAACCTCACGCTCCACAATTTCTCCAAGTTGGCCCGCAAGCCACTCCTGGATTGGAGCTGAAAAACCCTGCTTCCTTCTATCGATTATCTCATCTGGAATAACTCCACGGATAGATTCTTTGAGAATATGCTTTGTATCTCCACTTTTTATTTTCATTTTTGTTGGGATATCCATTGCAAACTCGACAAGTTGATGGTCTAAAAAAGGAACTCGTCCCTCTAAAGACACTCCCATAGACATCTTATCTATCCGCATCAAAAGTAAATCTGGTAATCTTGAATTTATGTCAAGATATGTCATCCACTTTAGTGGGTCTTTATCATTACATTTTTGCTCAAATCGATCTCTTATAGGGGCAATAGCATCCCAGGATGAACGTCCTTTAAATTTTTCTTGAATCCTTTTTGAAAAAACAATCTGCTTACCCTGGTCAGTAAAACAACTGCTTCCACCCCAGAAAATTGGAATACCTGAAGCATCACGTCTCAGATACTCAACTCTCCAATTCTTATCAAGGCCTAAAAAATCAAGGACTTTAACCACAATTTTCCTAATAAATCTTGGAAC
>Ga0209482_1000718_pt1 | contig 27066 bp, 35 predicted proteins | sample CoawatmetaG10DNA_FD_187512 | JGI IMG/M metagenome (GOLD analysis project Ga0209482, IMG submission 187512) | Marine microbial communities from the West Antarctic Peninsula - Coastal water metaG104-DNA (SPAdes) (version 2) | ecosystem: Environmental > Aquatic > Marine > Coastal ...
CAGTCATTGTATTGTGAGTTGATTGCACTGGGCGAGATGTCCTTGGTGTTTATGCGGCCAATCAGGCGCTGCAATATATTAAAGAAGATCGTCTTGCCATTGCCCTCAACACCCCAGATTAGCATTGCCCAGTTAACGCGCTGGCCAGCATTAACGTAGACGTGGGCCATCCAGTCCAGCAAGATTGTCTGTTCACGCTCATCAGAGAATGTGTTCTTGATGTGCGCCAGGAACAGATCCACTGCCTCCTGACCCTCCTCGTCCAATGTCTCGCAGGGCGTAACGCCGCCACGGCGGTAAGTGTTAAGCACTGTCAGGCCGTCGCGCTCAGTAATCATATCCTCAGTGTCGGGCATAAAGTACAGGCGCGACACTGTCGGAACCTCACAGCGCGATATTGCGAAGATCGAGGCGGGCATTTCGGATGACGCGGCTTCGGCCATTCGGCTGAACTTAGCGTCAAAGGCGCGACTGTTTATGCGGTATTCGGGGTGAGTTGTATTTACGAACTCATTGTCCAGCTCATAGTAAATCCACGGGGCCAGCCAGTCGGGAGTGTTTTCTAATTCACCACCGACTGGCCGTGCATTTTTTGGTGGATTAAACGCTGACTTGATGTCGCGCAGGCCCATGCCCTCGCCCTTTCCAAAAGCCTTGTGGACTTCGGCAGCTAGGACTGACCGAATGTCTTGGGGTAGCTGCACTGTGGATAGAGACACGACGCGCTTCTTAAAGGTGGAATAGCTGTCCATGTCGGACACTGCCTGCGCCTCATCGCGCAAAGTCATGGCGGCAGTAGAAGTAGCGCTAATTGATAACGCGCCACCAGACAATCCGCCCGCCGTCTTAATGACCGACGCCATTGTGACGGGATTGGCGCGGCCATTAAAGGATCGCCACTTGGTACGCATTTGCTTTTTATCGTGCTTGGGTGATAGCGCAGACCATGCAACCCAGATGGCAAAGCCATCATCGCTGCCCTCGAACTGGTGGGCGATGGCCATCCCGACCTTCAGCCACGCATCATAATCTAGATCATCGGCTGGGTAGTTCTCTAGGAGCTGCGCCACGTCGCCATCGCTCAAGTCGAGCGGCTGTGACGCGAGGGCCATGTCCAGATCAAAGATGTCGGAGTTGTTACTGGTTGTGTGCGTAATGCCGCCGAACTCTATGCCCAGCGCGTCAACATCAAGAACGCCTGACCCAGAAGTCATAGACCACGGCTCAACGTCCGTGTGGTTGCTGGCAAGGAACATAATCTGGCCAATGACTTTAGAGCAATTGTCTATGCCATCCAGACCAACCAGCTTGGCTACTGCGTCTACGATCAGCGGATATTCATCTGCGGTTACGACGCGAGAGAACGGCGCCATGACACGAATGCGCGGAGCGTCGGGCGTGTGTCGGAACGTGGAATAGGCCACGAACGCGCAATTAAGTGCCATCTCTAACGCAAATTCTATTTCGTCTAGATTGGTTCCCTGCGGGAAGTCATCATAATCTAGGGTTAATACAGTGCGGGTGGTTACGTTCTCAGCACGTCCCGCAGTCTCATCCTGGCGCACCCCACCAACAATGGCGGCTCTTCTGATGCTTTGTTCTTTTGTGTCAAATGATTCGGAGCGCGATACCGCTGCGGCGAATTTTGACCATGTGGCGCTCTTGGTTTCAGCCGATCCGAAATTCACACAGTAGGTGAACGCCACGGAATCATCGGGCTGTGGAGCGGCCATCATTTCTCACCGCTATCTACATTAGCGCGGAGCGCCGCCTTTACTTCGTCCAAATCAAAGCGGAAGTCGCCGCGCTCATTATCTAATTTAAAGGCGGGGATTTTGCCCGCATTGGCCATTCGCAAGATTGTGTTCTTACCAATCCCTATTTTCTTACCCAACTCACTGGACGTTAAAAGCATTTTGCATCTCCATAAAATATCTCTTGCAATGACGTATAGGCCCGTATAGGTACGAAAGGCAACATATAAAAAGGATAATGTAAAATGTTAGAAACTGAAATCAAAAAACTAACCGCCGCCGTTGAGGCACTTACCAAGGCAATGGCTCCACTGACTGCCGACTATGTACCAGTAGAAGCACCAGTAGAAGCACCAGTGACTGAGGAGCCAGTAGAAGTATTAATCGAAACTCCAGTAGAAGAACCTGTGGTTCAAAAACCTATGGACCCAGATGTTCTGACCCGCATGTGCCTTGTACTGTCCCGCGCTGGCCAAAAAAATCTTATAATAACCAAATTGGAAAGCTATGGTGTTAAGCGCGTCAGTGAGTTGCGCCCTATATCTGAAAATTTAAATAGCTACATGGGGTTCTGCGATTGGGTAACTAAACAGGTGGGTGAAATTCAATGATCGCACACGCATCTCTAGGGGCGTCAAACGCCCACAGATGGCTGGAGTGTGCGGGGAGTGTAATGGCCGAACGCGGCCTACCCAACACCTCCAGCGTGTTTGCGCTAGAGGGAACGACAGCGCACGACCTTGCGGAGCTGACACTGACTACCACTGACGGCGCGCTTGATTTGTTTGCCGACCAGGAGATGGCTGGCTTTGTCCGTATCTATACAGACTATGTGCGCTCACTGTCAGACGTGTCTGACATGGTTTTGATTGAGCAACGTGTGGACTATTCCGATTGGGTTCCGAAGGGTTTCGGCACTGCCGACGCCATCGTTCTGAACGGCGACACGCTAAGTGTCGTGGATTTAAAGTATGGCATGGGTGTGCAGGTATACGCAGACAACAACCCGCAGGGAATGCTCTACGCTCTGGGGGCCTACTCTGAGGTTAACCACATTGCCGAAATCAAAAACGTAGTAATCACGATTGTGCAACCGCGCTTGGATCACATAAGCGAGTGGACGATCAGCATTGAGGATCTACTGCGCTGGGCTGAGTGGGTTACGCAACGTGCCGAAGCCACGCAGGAAGATGGCGCGCCGCGCTCCGCTGGTGAGAAGCAGTGCAGGTTCTGCAAGGCAAAGCACAACTGCGGGGAGCTGTTTAGGCACACTGAGGGTATACTGCTGACAGAGTTTGATAACATTAGCGAACTGCCAAATGTTGACAACATCACAGATGAGCAAATGTCTACGGTGCTTGCGTCGAAGTCTCTGATCGACGGCTGGATTAGCGCCATCTCAACCCACGCCACTGGCCGATTGGAGGCGGGCGATGGCTTCACTGGATACAAGTTAGTGGAGGGCCGATCCACGCGCCGCTGGCATGACGAAGAATCAGCGGAATTTAAATTGCGCGAACTGGTCGGCATTGACAAGGCCGTCACCACTAAGGTGATCAGCCCAACGCAAGCACAGAAAATACTGGGGGCCAAGCGCAAGAACGAGATTGCGGAGATGATTGTCAGGCCCACTGGAAAGCCAACGCTGGTTCCCGACAGCGACAAGCGTCTGGCAATAAATGTAACAGCCGACGATTTCGGGGTTGTGGAATAACGTAAAGTGCTGTTACGGTACGAGAGCGCCTTGAGCGCAATGAAATCTAGAACCTCTAAAGGAAAAATAAAATGTCAAAAATCACACTGCAAAATGTTCGACTGAGTTTCCCATCATTATTTCGCAAGGCGGTATTTGGTGGCGACGAAACAAAGTTTGAGGGTACGTTTCTCTTGGACAAAACCACCCACGCTGATGCTATTAAAAAGATTGAGGCTGGCATCAAGGCCATTAATGCTGACAAGCACAAGGGCAAAGCCCTAGCGTCAGATAAGGTTTGCTTGAAGGACGGCGACACAATTGACTATGACGGCTACGCTGGCAATATGTCGATCAAGGCGTCCAGCACTAAGCGGCCAATGGTAGTTGGCAAAGACAAGGCCCCGCTGACTGAGGACGACGGCAAGCCCTACGCGGGCTGCTACGTCAATGCGATTGTGGAACTGTGGGGCCAGAAGAACCAATTTGGTGAGCGCGTAAACGCGAATTTACTGGCGGTACAGTTTGCCAAAGATGGTGAGCCATTCGGCGACGGCGTCACGGCGTCAATTGATGACTTCGATGATATTGCTGAATCATCTGACTTAGACGATTTTATTTAAACTTATTGGGCGGGGCCTCGCGGCTTCGCCCTCTTTCTTTTTTGATTGGACACCCCAATGCTAATTTTCGATATTGAGATATATTCTAATTATTTTCTTGCCAGCTTTATGAATGCCAAGGGCCAAGTCTGCCACATTGAGATGCGCGGCGACGGCAAGCTAGAAGTCTCTAAGCTGGCCAAGCTGATGCGCGACAATACCACGCTGGGCTTTAACTCTAATTCCTACGACCTCTACATGGTTGCCGCCGCTCTGGAGAACAGGAGCTGCGCTGAATTAAAGAAACTATCAAACGAAATCATAATGTCGAACCTGCCAGCGTGGAAATCAGCCAAGGTGTCAATCCCACGAACATGGGACACGATAGACATCATTGACGTTTTGCAGGGTCAGGCATCTCTGAAGGTGTATGGTGCGCGGATCAATCAGCCCAAGCTGCAAGACCTGCCCTACCCCCATGACGCCACGCTGACAGAGGATCAGATGGATTCCGTGCGCGATTACTGCGTGAATGACCTGCGGGTCACCAAGGCCCTAGCCGACAAGCTGACCGACCAATTGGCCCTGCGGGTGTCAATGGGCAAGGAATACGGTCTAGACCTGCGTAGCAAGTCCGACGCCCAGATAGCGGAGGCGGTACTGAAATCAGAGATTGAGGCGATCAGCGGAAACGCCCTGCGGCCACTGAAGATGGCGAGTGACGCCACGGTCAAGTACATCGATCCTAAAATTGTTGAATTTAAAGACCCAGTGCTGACTGACATCTTTAAGAAAATCTGCGCCCAAGACTTTGAGCTGTCGGGCAATGGATCAATCAGGATGCCTGATTGGCTGGCAAATACCAAAATAAAGATCGGCAAAGGTTCCTACCAGATGGGCATTGGTGGGCTGCACAGCACTGAGAAGGGGCAGACCGTTAGGGCTGGCGATGGCCACTTCCTGTGCGACTTTGACGTGGCATCCTACTATCCCAACATCATCCTACAGCAGCGCGTTGAGCCGCTGAACATGACGGGCCACTTCCTACCAGTCTACCAAAGCATCGTGGATCGCCGCTTAGTGGCAAAGCGAGCTGGCGACAAGGCCACCGCCGACACGCTGAAGATCGTCGTGAACGGCAGCTTCGGAAAGCTGGGCAGCAAGTGGTCTATTCTTTACGCGCCCAACCTGCTGATCCAGACTACCATCACGGGCCAGCTCTGCCTGCTAATGCTGATTGAGGCATACGAGGCGGCGGGGGCTACAGTCGTGAGCGCCAACACTGACGGCGTTGTGGTCTGGGGCGCGAAGTCACTGGGGGATGCCATTGATCAGGTGAACTGGGACTGGATGTTGCAGACCTCATATGAGCTGGAGCGCACCGACTACAGGGCGCTCTACAGCCGCGACGTGAACAACTACATCGCCATTAAGCCCGACGGATCAGCCAAGGGAAAAGGTATTTTCGGCGCGCAGGGACTAAGTAAAAACCCTGACTTCCCGATTGTCTCTGAGGCAATCGCGGGCCACCTATCGGGACAGGCAGACTTCAAGGAGGCTATCCGTAATTGTACTGACGTCTCTAAGTTTGTGACAGTGCGGAAGGTTACGGGCGGCGCAAAGTGGCGCGGCAACCCGCTAGGCAAGGCGGTGCGGTTTTACTATTCCTCTGCGGTGGGTCAGGAGGAGGCTATCACCTACGCCAAGAACGGCAACAAAGTGCCGAAGTCGGACGGCGCAATGCCGCTGATGGATATGGGTGAAATGCCCAGTGATGTGGATTTGGAACGATATGTAGGCATAGCGATGATTGCTATGAAGGGAATGGGATACGATGCTTGAGAAAGACATAGAGAACGCGCTGGTGCGGCGCGTTAAGACACTGGGCGGGATGTGCGAGAAGTTCACGTCACCGGGGCGAAGGTCAGTGCCTGATCGGATTATCACGCTACCCAACGGCAAGATCGTGTTTGTTGAAGTTAAAAACGTGGGCAAAAAACCCACCACGCTACAATTGCGCGACCATGAGCGCCGCCGCGACTTGGGGTGTGACGTGCGTGTTATAGACAATATGGAGGATGCCAATGCTTTCAAGAGCTGACCTTCACGACTACCAGAACAGGGCTGTTAATTATGCGATTGATAGCAAGAGATGCATGCTGGCCTTGGACATGGGTCTGGGTAAGAGTATCTCAACGCTAACTGTGATTTCTGACTTGAGTGGTGGCGGCATCATTGGCAAGGCTCTGGTGATAGCTCCCCTGCGCGTTTGTAACAGCGTCTGGGCGCAGGAGGCCGCTAAGTGGAGCCACACTGAGCATCTGCGCGTCTCTGTGGCCACAGGCCCAGTTAAGAGCAGGACAGCGGCGCTGTTCAGGTCTGCGGATGTCTACGTTATTAATAAGGAAAACGTGCCGTGGCTTGTCGCCCACTGCGGCGACAAGTGGCCGTTTGACTGCGTGGTCATTGATGAGAGCAGCACGTTTAAAAACGCGCAGAGCAAGAGATTTAAGGCGCTCAAGAAAATGCTGCCAAACATCGAGCGCATGATTTTGCTGACTGGAACGCCCAGCCCGAACGGAATGCACGACCTGTGGTCGCAGATGTATCTGATTGACTACGGCCAGAGGTTGGGCCGCACCCTGACAAATTTCAGGCAGCGGTTTTTCGATAAGGACTACTTCGGCCACAAGTACACGCTGCGCGAGGGATCGGCTCAGACGATAGAGGGCCACATAGCGGATCGTGTTATGCACATGAGCGCCGACGATTATTTGTCGCTGCCTGACCGCATTGAGATTACTGTCCCGGTGGAGCTGCCGCCGTCAGCGTTTGCGGGCTACAAAGATTTTGAGAGGACGTCACTGGCTGAACTGGATGGCGGGCAGGAGGTTGAGGCAGTCAGCGCGGCGGTGTTGGCGGGCAAGCTAATGCAGTATTCAAACGGCGCGATGTACACCGACGACAACGGATCTTGGTCTGAGACACACACGGCCAAGCTAGACGCCCTGTCGGACATCGTGGATGACAATGCGGGCGAGACTATGCTGGTGGCCTATAACTTCAAGTCCGACCTTGAGCGGCTGCGTAAGCGGTTCCCGCAGGCAGTGGCGCTCGACAAGAAGCAGTCCACGATTGATCGCTGGAACCGTGGCGAAATACCAATGCTACTGGCGCACCCTGCCAGCGCGGGTCACGGCCTGAACTTGCAGGGCGGCGGCGCTCTGTGCGTTTGGTTTGGCCTGACTTGGAACTTGGAATACTACCTGCAATTCAATGCGCGGCTGCACCGACAGGGCCAGAGGCGTCCCGTCCGAATCATACACCTGACTGGAAGTGACACCATAGACCAGCGCGTCTTGTCAGTCTTGGGCGATAAGAACGCCTCACAAGGCGCACTACTCAAAGCACTAAAACCTAATAAAGATACTGGAGTTTTGTGATGCAAGATAATTTGTTTGAAGATTTGGAAAAAGATTGGGAGTCAGAGTGGCACGGGATGCCAGAATATGTGCAGGAAGACTTGCGCCCGTATCATGCTGTAAATGTCAGGTTTAGAAATCAAGAGGATTTTGACCAATTTAAGAAGCTTATCGATCAGTATATTAGCCCAAAGCAGAAAGCGTTCTGGTTTCCTAAAATGGATCACAGAGTAACGTCTGATAAGAGATACGTCGATGAACCCTAAGTACCCGATATATATTGTGTCTAAAGGTCGATGGGAGAGCCGCCTAACCAGCAAGGCGCTTGATTGGATGAATGTTCCATACAAGATCGTTGTCGAAGCCAGCCAGCTTGAAATGTACGCTGCTGAAGTTGGTGTAGATAAATGTCTTGTACTGCCGACAGAATATCTAAGAGATTATAATACTTGTGATGATCTTGGAGACAGTAGATCAAAAGGACCGGGGGCCGCTAGAAACTTTGCTTGGGATCACTCGACTGGATTAGGTGCTAAAAGGCACTGGGTCATGGATGACAACATAGCGTATTTTCACAGGTTAAACCAAAACCTTTTGATCAAGGTCACATCAGGAACAATATTTCGGGCGATGGAAGATTTTGCTGACAGATATGAGAACGTGTATTTATCTGGCCCATGCTATGATTTTTTCGTAAAGGCAAAAGATCCTGTCCCAGCGTTTGTCAGAAATACACGGATATATTCCTGCTTGCTAGTTCAAAACGATGCGCCGTACCGCTGGAGGGGTCGATACAATGAAGACACAGACCTATCTCTGCGAGTGCTTAAAGATGGCCACTGCACGATACAGTACAATGCGTTCCAGCAAGAGAAGGCGACAACACAAACACTTTCTGGGGGTAACACTGAAGAGTTTTACGCGCATGAAGGTACAAAACCCAAAAGTCAGATGATTGAGGATTTACATCCAGACGTAGCAAAAGTTGTTTGGAAATTTAACCGTTGGCATCATGATGTAAATTACAGGACGTTCAAACGGAACAAATTAAAATATGTTTCTGTTTTTGAAATGCCTGTTGGTGTCAATAATTATGGAATGAAAATACAAAGGAAAGAACTAAAATGAAACGTAATAAAGGAACAGAGCCGCAGACGAAAAAACACTGGTCAATGAGGGAGGTAAAGCTTCTTCTAGAATTGACCAGTGAAGGCTTCACACATAAAGAAATCGCAGATCACCTTGGGCGCTCTGAGAAAGCCGTGCAGGTAAAGATTTATAAACTTCGATCTCTTATTGTACCGACCAAGAAACCACCTAAAAAGAAAATTGATCTTGTTCCAAATAAAGGGACGCCAAAAGAGTTTGTAATCTCCAAGCGCCATGTGGTGTTAGCACTAGTTTGGTCGGCGCTTACAACGGCCCTTTGCGTTGCCATACTGTTAGAAAGATTGATCTGATGGGCGAGAACGAGCTAACGCCATTCCAATCGTCACAGTTGCAGTACCTGCGGACAGAGGTGGATCGGGCGCAGGATGACAGCCTCCGATCTGACCCCCAACCCAACGCAGAAAACAAGCTATTCTATGCGCGTGAAGAACTAAAAGAGTTCACAAAAAACCTAAGATGCGCTGGTAAGAATATCTAAGCTACCGAAAACTAACGATAATAAAAAACTTTTCTCTGACCCCTTGTGTTTTGCGCAGGGGGTCTTATATTAGTTGTATAGAGAGATTTAGAAAGGACGATAAAATGGCTCACATCTATCACACCAAATGGACCCGCGCTCGTAAGAATTGGAACAAAGCGCTTAAAGATAATAATAACGACGCGATGAAAGTAATAGAATTATTTACATCTGCCGCGTCTAAGGCACGCATTATGGCTCGCAAATACCCAGATACTGTTGCTGGCATCCGAGCCGACCGCGCATCCAACATCGCCACTTATGGCATCAACTTGGCATTTGGAAAAGACTTAGCCAAATAATCAAACGGGGGCTACGGCCCCGCCACCACCTCTTAGAAAGGACTACACCATGAACAAGCAACTGATTTGCAAATCCACGCCCAAGGGCTGGAAAGTCATCATCCGCGTATCTGACGCTCGCGTTGAAAGATCCAACTGCGACACCACGATTGCCACGTTTCCCAAGCGCCCAATGGGCCTGATCGCAATGGCGTCTGCTGTGAAGGCGCTCCAGAAAGGTTTCTTTCTGGATGAGATCATAATCCAAGCCACCAAGGCGCGGATGGATGAGCTGGCCAGCGTTGGCCTCTTAGATCGGGAGGTATCGTAAAATGTCAAAAGTAAAAAGCTGGGCGATGGAACTGCAGGAGATGGTCTCTACGCGAGAATGCCCCCAATGCAACGGCGCAGGCGAGTGTGAGGTTGATTATGACATGCCGCATGGTTTTGGTCGTGATGTTGGATTCATAGACACGCGAATTGAAGAGTGTGACATGTGCAATGGCAGCGGAGCAGTAGAACTGGACGACGAATATGAATAAAGGTCAGGAGAACCTTCGCATTGCGCTGCGCGATAATCTCAACATGAATTTCTACAAGGTGGATGGGAAGGGCGGTACGCCCAACCTCCACTACATTGGCAAGGGCGACTGGCCCACAGGCTGGATGGAGATCATCCACTTGGATGAATGGGGCAAGCGCGTCTCTACGGGCCTGCGCCTAGAGCAAGCCAACTGGATGCGTGACTACATCAACAATGGCGGTAGCGCATGGGCGGTGGTCCGCGTTGGGCTTGTCACATGCCTGTTCTGGGGTGACTGCGCTGAAAGCCTATTAGATCGACCCAACCCCAAGAGGTTTGTGGAAATGGCCACTTGGAGCAAAAACGGCAACCTATCCAAAGAAGACTGGAAGCACGTTGAGAACATGATCCTCAACGCAAATTCTGGTTATTGAGGACCGATTGACTGCAATATTTTTTGCCTTGCTTCTGGGTCTAAGGTTTGAATCAGGTTGGAAACAGCGGCTGACGTTTCAATATCGTCTTGCTCCACCACTGGCTCCCTTGCCAATGTTTGGCCAGCCCTAGATGCGTCATCAGGGACAAGAAGGTCAACGTCAACTCTCTTGCCTGTGAATGGAACTCTAGTGCCAATACTCAATAGAGGCTTGTTGGATCTTATTGTATATTGGCTGATTGCATTTAAAGCATTATTCATACTGGAACTTCTGCTCATTTGAGATGCAACACCTTCAGCGCCAGTAACTGCTGCAACAACAGGAACTTTAGCGACACTGCTTAAAATACCTGCCATTCTCCCAGCACTTAAAAGACCATAGCTGGTTCCAGATGCATTTAAGATTAAACTTGGATCAGACCACATTGTTGGAATAACATTTTTACGGAAGTCTGCTATTCTCGCAACTTCTTCTGGCGTGAATAATTCATCTATTAAGTTTTTGTTTTTTAGGAATACATCTTTATAGTTATTGACAATATTAGCTCTGGTAACGCCAGTTCTGCCAGCCCCAGAGAACGCTTTTTCAATTACGCCATCTTTTATAAGGCCAAGCACTTCATCATATTGTTCTGGGGATAGATTGGCTTTGTAGTTCTTTAGAACTTTTGTCATTTCTTTAGATGGATTAAACTTATTATGTCCAAATAAAGCATTAACAAAAGACTTGGGATCGTAATCTGGGTTTGTTATTAATTTGAGAATGTTATTTGCTGCGTTGTCATCTTTTTTTGCAGCTTTGCCAGTCAACCCAATATATTTTCTGTAAGCCTCTTTAGACGAAAACAGAGTATCAATGAGATCTTTGTTTCCAGTTATAAAGCCTTGCTCAATGCCATTGAACACTGAATCATCAATAACTGATTTTATTTTACCAAATGCCATTTTTTCAGTGTCTGTGGCAGCATCTCGCATTAACCTGTTTATGGTCTTTTGGTAGCCAGCAATAAGTTTAAACGGTGAACCTTTAAATCTAGGGTTAGCACTCATTTTTTGAAGTTTTTGAAGATATTTCATTTCCCGCGCTAATTGTGGAAAATCTGCGAGTTCTCTTGCTGACAACTGTAGATCAGCAATTGTCTGCAAAGCTCTGGTTGTTGTCTCGTTCATACCCTTGGGAGTTACAACAGGTTGGTCAACAGATTCCCTGACAGTCTTGTATCCAGAAGAAGCTACTCCTTTTAATCTGTCAGCTTCAGAAGTAACGATGTTTTGCACACCTGTAGCTGATTCATATGGAACAAGATCCGCGTCTACATTGCCAGCAGATCCAGACCCAAGTTGATCTTGAAGTATTTTTGCTTCGTTTCGTATTTGTTCAAGTTGGTCAGCATCAAACTCACGAACTGTTGGCCCACCGCCACCCTCAAGTTTAGAGTTTCTCAAAATATCTTCTTGAGTTATTTGATCAGACGCTTGGGATTGTTTTGTAGCACTGGCTGTAGGATCATACGGCGAAGATGTGCGCTGTCCTTGGGTCAGTGGGAACTTAGACGTGTTCATTATCTCAGGAGTAATTCTAGGGAAAAGGTTCTTAACGGCTGCTGGAGTTATTGCTTTTGCTGTTCCTACAACAGCTCTTTTTGCCAATTTTGCTGCTGGAGGAAGAACAACGTCAGCACCAACTCCAATTGCTGTCGATAGCGCGATGTCATCTCTAAGGGTTTCTGAAGTGACTTCCCCAGATTTCTTTTTTGCAGAAGCAACTTCTGGAGCCAATTGAGTTTCCAGAGCTTGGCTCCCAGCTTCTGTTGCGGAATACCCAAGAGCGCCCCTTCTTAGAACTGACCACACAGTTTTACCAGCATTAGCAAGTTTAGTTGCAGGGAAGAATTTTGTGACTTCGCCAATAGCAGTGCCTAAATCTTGACTGCTGGCTCCCGGTTTATTTACATAATATGGCTTGTCGCTCCACATAATCATGGGAAGTCCAAATTTATCCACAAAAGCTCCACCCCAACGAGGGTCGTCCTTAAAGGCATTTTCCATAATTTCAGTTTTACCAAAATCATCTCTTGCAGCCATAACTTTTAAATTTGGAAGAAGACCTTCCCAGAACCCCGGTCCTTCACCAGCAGGCATCCCACTAGCAGCCTCTGGGACATCTGGAAATTCAATGTCTTGGCCCTCACCAGTTATGGCGTCACTAATTGCTTTAGGGGCAGCGATAATTCTTTCAAGAATTGAGCGTTCTGCTTCTTCTAGCTCTAAACCAGATTCTGTTTTTGTTGTCGATGTAGTTACTGTCCCAGCGCCATCTGGTAATGCAAAGCCAGCCATTATGAACCCCATCCTTTAATTACATATGAGTCATTAACATTAAATAAACCATTGTTTATAATTACTGCCCCATCTTCTAAGCTGTTATACCATCTTTGAAAGTCTACTTCCGCGTCTGGCCCCTCCGTAGAACCAGTATATTTTTCAAATATGCCTGAGTCTCCACGTTTTAATTCGTTGTTTACGGCAGTCAAATCTGAATAGTCATTAGAGGTTAAAAGTTCTCTTTCTTTTATATTTAGTTCAATCGCGTTTTCAGCCATCTTTTTAAACGCATACAAAGATATGTAGTTTGCTTCTGGAGTATTGCCGATAAAAAGAGCCGCCTTTTGGTAGGCTTTAAATTCCATGTCTGACGTTGATCCAGAGCCAACAGGGCGCATTTTTGGAGCCATAAAGTTTGATGTAGCTTGGAGCGTCAAAAGGTTTGTTATCTGTGGGTCGTTTATTCCAAACATTTGATTAAAAACTTGTTTGTAAGGTAACATTTTTTCATCAAGCAACCCCGTAGTTACCTCTCCAGATTTTAATAAAGCTAGAGCCTCATCAACCCTTGGCAAAACTTCTACTGCTTGGCTGTTGTATGTATCGGCTGACTTAGCAAGCAGGGGCAGGCGTTTTTGAGTATACGTTGTGAAATACGGTATAACTGGCGACTTAGTTGGAGACAGTTGGAAATTTACTAAATTTTCATTTTGATAAATTGGGAACAACTCTAAGAAAACACCATTTTGAATAATTGATTTTCCAATCTGATCATCATTTACTGCCGTTAAATTTTCAACAGTCCTGTTAAAATTAGGACTGTCTTCAGAAAGACCTTGAGCTATAACAAACGCCTTTGCATCTTCCGCAGACATATATTCAGCTAATGATCCCTGACCAAGAGATTTAGTTGTTACTTTTGAATCTGCTGATTGTTTAGGAATCAGGAAGCCTTGTGCATTTAAAATCTCTGATTCATTTTTTGATAATACAGCATTATTATTACCATCAAGAGCAACTTTTCTTCCAAGAAGATTTTCTATTGCAAGCAAATTTGTACCTATTGTATCGTTTGGACTATCTACAATACCAAAAGTGGTAAGCGCGCTTCCGCCCCCTGATGTTGTTTTGCTTAAATCATAAAACTTACCGTCACTGCCCATCTGGCCAGCGGATGCACCGCCATATTGGACTAGCTCTGCGGCTGTCGCTGGTCGATACGTTACTTTACCAGCGGTAGGCTTCGGCTTCAAGCTAGGAGCAATCTGCACCGCAGTCTGTATCCGCGCACGGTCTGTCTCACGCTTTTCTTTCTTCTTGGCGTTCAGATAGTCCATAGGAACTTGCAATGAGCTTACACCCGCGCCAAGCGCAGTCGCGCCGGGCTGTGAAGCCTGACGGCCCATTTCAGCAAAGAATTGGAACGCAGCTTCCCAAGGGTCTGCTTCTGCAACTTGTGGGTAAAGCTGGTTGGCAAAATCAATAGCCTGCTGGCCAGCCTTAGTGCTGCCACCTAGAGTGTTTAGAACGCCCATAGATTCTAATAGTGGATCTGTACCCGAAGCACCAAAAATTCCCATGATCTATTCCTATCCTCCAGTCATCTTATATGCGCTGTACAGACCACCCATGCCAGCCAGCGTCTGGCCGAACAGCGATGGATTGGCAGTCATCTGAGATCCAGTCGTGTAGCTACGATTAATTGTGTTGTAGGGAGTGCCGCTTAATGCACCCAGAGCGAAGTTGACTTGTTGCTTGTCATAATCACGCTGGTCAAGAAAATCGGCATAAGCTAGGTCAAGAGCCTGCTGATCAAGCATTCTCTTGGCTTCCCCAGACCCAATTAAGCCAGCAGCCGCCTGCGTCTGTAAATCCTGCACCATCGGAGCCATGCCTTGATAGGCATCCATCTGCTGAATGCGTGACGCCTCGTTTGTTTCGTAAGCAGAGCGCGCCTGTGTGTCTGCCCCAAAACGTGACTGGCGATCAGTGTCGTACTGGCCACGCAGCGCGGAATCCGCCCCAAAACGTGCAGAACGATCTTGCTCAAATTGGCCACGCATTGCGTCTTCAGCACCAAACCGTGCAGACCGATCTTGCTCAAACTGATTACGCATTGTGTTTTCAGTGGCAGCTCTGGCGGCGCGATCTGTGTCGTAACGACCAGCGGCAAAGCCAAGACCCTCACGGGCTGCGCCAGCCCTCAAGTCTCCTGCGGCCTGTGCGCCCTTGCCAGCGGTTACGCCCTCCATAATGCCCAGACGTGAGCCAAACCCACCGCCACCTGTAGATGCCCTTGCGCGGGCATCGTTTTGGGCGCGTAGCGTCTGTTCTTCGATTTCACGGACGGCAGGGTCCATAGAGCTTTGATAGATGTCCATAAACGGCTGCGCGGTTTCAAGGCTAAATGGGTCACCCAACAACTCTTCGCGTGTCGCCCCCTGATAGTCACCCAGAAGATCTGCGCGGCTTGATCCTTGGTAGTCGCCCAGAAGGTCTTCGCGCGTCGCGCCTTGAAACGGATCGCCCAAAAGTTCCTCTTGAGACATGGAACCGTAGCCTTGACCCAGAGTGTCTGCGACCTCGCCAGCGCGGTTCATGTATGGCATATAGCTTTCAGCGCCCTGAGATAGGATACTCCTTCCCTGACGCTCTTCGTCTGTCATGCCTGCTATTCTATTGCCTGCTCCGGGGTAGATCGGGTAGTCTTCGTCAGCTACTTCTGCCGCACGTTGAAACAGACCCTTACCAGCAGCGGCTACCCATGCTGGGATTTCCGTCCCCGCTACTGTTCCACTTGTTTGCCCAAGATCGCTATATGATGGTGTGCAAAAACCGCCCATGTTAAGCCTCCGTGTAGAGCGACCCAGCTTTTACAAAGCCAAGTCTCTCATAAAATTTATCTTTTCGATCACCATCGCCTGAGTAGACATGGCCCAACTTCATCTTCATATTCGTTTTTTTGCCAATTTCCATGAAGCTTTTAATTAACCTCACAGCTATTGTTGAAGTTCTGTTCTCTTTGTAAACGAAAAAGAATAGATCCGCCAAGTATTTTTCAGAACTCCACCAATCGGATGTTTCCATCCCAGCGATAGACCCGACAATTTTGTTATCTATTTCTGCAACGACAATAACGCCCCTGTGGATCGCGTTATTAATTGCACTGGTCAAAGTCTCAGGACAGATTGGCGACGTGCCATCAATAGTCTCTGAGTGCATGACTTGGAGCATCATGTACAATTCAGATATATCTTCGACTGTCGCCAATCTTAGTATCAAGCCATGCCGCCCAGTGCGCCCATCTGTGGAGCCGCCTGTGGAGCCTGACGTGGAGCCGCCTGTGGAGCCTGACGTGGAGCCTGACGTGGAGCCTCTTGTGGCATGCCGCCGCCCTCTACTGCCGCGATAAGCTCTTGAAGCTCTGGAAGTAGCTTCATCAGAACCTGCGCCACTTCTGGAGTGATTACAGTGTCAAGCATTTGCAGCTCTTGCTCAGACATAGCTGACAAACGTGCAACAAGCATTGCGCCGATTTCTTCATCTGGCTGTAGCAAGTTTTTCTGTGCCTCTGGGGGCAAGTCACGCATTGGGTTGTCGGCGCTCATATTAGCGCCAGCCATATCTGGCATCATCATTTCTTCTTCCATCTTAGATTTCCTTCTGTGTGTAGAGAACTGTCCAGTCTGTTTTCTTGCAAAAGAAACCAATCGACCAGCAGATCGGCTCTAGGATTTTACGATATGCCTTGCCCAGATAGTCAGGCTTGGCGCGTTCACCGTAGATGTAGGCTATTTCGTTTGCGCGGTGTCCAGCGACGTGCTTCCAGAATCCTACAAGACGGCCCTTACGCATCTGCTTTACCATCCAGACAGCCCAGACGTGGTATCCGTTGACGTGTGTTGGCGTTAGGTAGTCGCGGGTAAACTTGTAATCTAGGACAACTTGCTTGCGGGTCATGATGCCCTGACGCATGAGTTCGTTACAGATCACACGGCCACCGAGCAACCCACCCACCAAGCCACCTATCGGACCACCGATCAATGTTCCAACATAAGTACCAACACCAACTTTTGCTCCAGTTTTGACTGATTCCTTGAGGTTTTTGCCAGAAATTAGGTTTGCCGCTATGGTAGCAATGCCAGCGCCAGCAGATCCATATAAGTTTGCCCTGCCTGCGGCTGTAGAGTTTTTTCCAAAAGACTTCCCGCGATCTTTGAAGCCTGCGCGGTATCCTAAATTATCTGGATTGGCTGCTTTTATATCTGCAATCTCATCTCTAGCATCTATCTTTGCTTCTGGAGTCACGTCTTTTGCTTTTATTATAGCTTTTTGTTCAGCAATTTGGCCCAAAGGTGTGTCAGGACTAATTGAAACTTTAGAACTGGATCCAGTCTTTGGCGATCTAATGACATCCATAAATTTAAAATTGTCTTTAAATTCAGTAAATCCTTCTGAAATATTTTCTAATCCAAAAGTGTCGCCTGCGCCCACAGTAGATGCAACCGAACGACCAATCTGTCCACCAATACCACCAGCAAGCTGCGTGGCAACGCCAATTAGCTCTTGTTTGATCATTTCCGCTTCACTGGGGAGATTTGGATTTCTTTCTCCTGCTCCCTCTTCCAAAGTGCTTAGATCAACCACATCGTTATTAGGATCGTATTCAATCTCGCCTGTTCTTACACGGTTAAAATAACGCAGCGTTGGGCCAGCCCTGCCGTACATTGAGAAATCGAAGTTATCAGGAATGTCAATTACTGTGCGTTGATAAGTCGGAACTGTAAAAGTACCGTCTGCGTTTTCAACGGTTGGGTCTCGCCCTAAAGCGTATGGGTTGGTATAAACATTAGACAGCGCACCTATATTTTGGTTACTGCTGGGTATTAAATTTGACCCTAATACAATTGGTTCATACGCCATTTAAGTTATCTCCAGTAAACTTGCCACAACGTGCAATCGGTTTGCAGTGGCTGCGGTAACTTTTAGTATTTCATTCTCTTTAACAACTAAAGGTTCACTAAGCAATTCAACAGTGGTGTTGGCTGCAACCGCAGTGACCTTAAACAGGCTGAACACGGCAGCGTCAGCGTCAGTAATTGTAACTGTGATTGTGTCTGCATTGCCGCTATCTTCCGACGCTAGGATGCTTTTTACTAGCGAAGTGGTCGCAGCGGGTGCAGTATATAGCACTGTCACGCCAGTGGTAGTTAAGTCAACTTTGGCGTTTGTATAGCTATTTGGCATTACGATACGAACCACGCTGTAGCTTCGGCTTGCTCCACGGCGATTTGCAGTCCGACTGACGCCGCAAAATATGTTGCCTGTTTCTCTAGCTCAAGGGTGTTGTTCAATCTAGCCATGTAGCCCTGCTGATAACTTTCGGGTGGGCTGGGTAGCCTGAGAACTGCGAGTGGTGATCCCTGCCGTGCCATTATCTCAGCCCATCCTGTCTTGAGTTGACCCTGAAGTCGCCCAGCGTCCACTGGTCTGTCGTGCCTGTGCTTTGGAACTTGAGGGCGATCTGACGGCCCTTGGCGCGGGTGCTGACTTTGTCCGTTGTTGACGTAATCGTAAACGGCCCTTTGACCACTTCAGTAGCGTTAGGATACTTGCGCGTGTTCATGTATAGGTCGAGGCTAGTATTGGAAGACATTTTTACGTCTGGGATGACCTGATCGACCATGTACAGCGTCTCGCCCTCTGCGCTGATTTCGCGTGGCGATCCCTCAATGAAGCTGTTCATGGCTGCACCATCGGCGCTTGTGCCAGTTTCGTGATTATACAGGTAGCCGTCAGGGTCAAATGCAAACGGTACGGTCTTTGCGCCGAAGCTGTCTGACCACACACTTCTATCCATTGTGCCAACCGTCCAAGCGTTCTCAGCGTAGTTGTATGTGAGATAGCTGTCGTTTTCGGGATTATTTTCCGCAGTGTTGTCGTTGGACACATAGAACCAAGTGATTTCTTTGAACGCTTTATTATGTCCCACGACCACCTTGTCGATGTAGCGTTTCTGCATACGGTCAAAGACGTAATACTGAACAGGGCAGGGCAATTCTTTTACCACCCCGTCATAGCGAAATAGGTTTCTCTTGCCCATCCAGAAGACATCGCCGTCAATTGAGATCATTGTGTTCAGGCCAGCGGCCCCGCAATCTGTAGCCAGAAGTCGGAACGAAAATACAAAATTTCCACCGACGAACGTCATCCCATAAAGTGCTGAATCGGTGCTAATTAGTGTTTCCTCACGCGCCGATACCATTGCCACGATCTTTGTGCCGATCTGTAGTCTCTGGTCGCCTGCCGTGTTGGTTGCCGTGGGCGCAAACTTTTCAAACTGTTCTTGGCTTGACCAGCGGATTAGCATGTCATCAACATCGCCGCCACCGCCAGCCACATACGCTTGTGCGCCGCCCACAATGAAGTGTCGGTCAGGAAAGCTGACTGTAGTTACCCTAGCAATCGTGGGGACGCTCTCCGCGCCCGTGATGTCCGATACAAGGGCCGCACGGTTTGTTGTACCTGCGGAGGTATCCCAGTAGTAAATGGCCCCGTTCCGCACTGTAGCGATCAAGTCTTCGCCCCACAAAGATAGGCTCCACGAACTATTGTCCAAGCTAACGTCAGATGAGGTTACGGCCCTAGACGTACCCCAAGTGCTTTCGCCCCAGCTACCAACGCCCCAGCCTAGCGCGGGATCAGAGCTTTGAGCGCCAAGCTCACCAGATATTCCGACCAAATACTTAATGACTACTGCATTGCCACCGCCTGCCGACACCGTTGATGTGGCCTCAGATGGAACTGTGATTGTGTATGTGTTGGCGTTCACAACAGTTACTTGGTAGCCAGCCATGCTGTTGAGATCGGCTGCTGTTACGCCGCCTGTAGCCGCTGCGCCACTTAAAACCACCCAATCGCTGGTCTGAGCGCCGTGGCCTGTGTCTGTGATAGTGACCGTGGTGCTTTCGTCGGCTGTGGTGATCGGATCTATTAATATCTGGGTAACCACGGCCCCGCTATCGTGTGCTGCCGCTGTCGTGCTGTCAGCTCCCCTAGTGCATCCAGTTAATGTCAGGGTGCTAATGCCAGTGTAAGTTATGACTTCACTGCCGATTAGGATCGCGCCAGCCGTCTTGAAGCCAGTAACGCTGGCAAGATCAATTGCTGTCTCGCTATTATCAAGTGCCTCGGTAGTGGTGGTTGCAGAATTGGTGGTGTCACGCAGGGGCGTTATGTCATACAGAGCGCCATTTTCTACAATATAGAGGTGATTGTGCGTACCAACAGCCAGACGGTCCTCGCCATCAGTCGTGGATCTCCAGTACACCATGCGCCGCGCAATGCCCTCAATAGTGGTTTCCGTTGAGGTAATGCTGCCAGCAGTGTCTAGCGCGTTGATTGGGTCTTTTACCCAGCCGCCCAGCTTTTCTGGGTAGCCCGATTTAAAACGTACTAGGTCACTATCCACCCAAAACGGTCCATTTTTACCAGCAGCGTATTCGCTGATGTCTTTGACCACGCCGGGTTGATATTTTAAGAGCTGTAACGGCATCTGCAATCTCCAATTGGAGTTATCATACACAATATTTTAGTTTGCGCCAGTGTTTGCATATTGCATTTTAGCTCAAACCAAATTAACGTCGAAGGTCCGATACAGAAGGTTGTGCTGGTGTTTTCGTATCGAACATATGTCTCATTGATAGGGCAGCCCCTGTCGCAAGGTGTTTCATGTGGTCGGCACTTACGCCCACAACTGGATTTTTAGCCCAACTGGCAGGCTTGGGGTCGGATGCCTGCCACTAATTACGCAAACATAACGGCAAGACTCTTTGGGCCTAGTACGCCGTCAGCCGTCAGACCCTTGGAAGACTGCCAAGCCTTAACCGCTTTATCTGTTCCGGGTCCGAAGTCACCATCTGCGGCGATGTTCAGCTTGCGCTGCATCTGTTTAACCGCGTCGCCCTTACTGCCAACACGCAGCGTCTTTGATACGGGCGCTCGCGCGGGGATGTCACCCGTCAAAGCCTGCATGGCGGTAGCGTAGCGGCTTTCACGGTCAGCAAGTCCAATACTGCCGCCGTTGATGCGCTTAGTTGCTGCTTTCACGCTGCCCGTGTCAGCGATGGCGTTAAGGTTGTTCTTGCCCCAGAACCACAGTGCAGACGCCAGTGCGCCCTCCTTAGTCTCAAGCCAGTCGGATGCTTCTTCTGCTGTGATGCCATACTCTTTGGCAAAGCCTTCGACGTTGCTACGTCCAGTCAATTGTTTCAAACCCTTGCCGCGAAAGCGCCAGCCGTCTCCCTCTTGGACGTTACCCAGCGCACCTCGGCTTGAACGGAACTCATCCATGTAGACGTAGTTTGCAATCTTTGCAGGCTGGCGGTGGTACGCCGCTGCATCTCGCTTGCCCGCGCCGAAGTAACGGCCAAATACTCGTTCAAGAGACGACTGCGAGTAATTGAGGTTTTCCTCCAACGCAGTAAAGTCACGGCTTTCGTGAGCGCATTGGCTGATGAAGCTGGCGATACGCTGCGGCGTATTGATGTCATAGACGGGCAAAGCCTTGTTCAGTTCTTCGCACCAAGCGTCAACGTCTTTGTTCGTCGGGATCATGGCACCCAGTTGTTTGGCTGTAATCTTCACTTTAGCCCCCTGACCTTTTCAACTGTACGCAAACCACCCAAACCTAGCATGCCCATCAAGACGGGTAGCATGACCGCTGTGTCAGCTTGCGGGACTATAAACCCAAAGCCTGCGGCGATTGGGGAGATCAGGAAGTTTACACCAAATCCAGCTACGCAAATCCAGCCGACAGCAGGACGCCAACCGCCACGAAAAAACGAACCACTGGCAGCTTCAGCTTTGTTGACCTCAAGCTGTCCCTTTGCCAACTCTTGCGCATGTCGTTCTGACATCGTGGCAATTTCATGTGCGAGTGACGCTTTTTGATCCTTGTCTTCAATGAATTTATCTAGCAGGCCGCTTACTGGGCCTATGAGTGCTTGCAACATTTTCAATCCTTTTTCGCTTGGTATGCATTAGCCCCGAAAAACGCGCCTAATATAAGGCTGGTCGCGGGGAAGTATATCGTCGCCATGCTCCCTAAGATGTCGGACGCGCCAGTCAATCCGAGGAAGCTGGAGCCGATAACAAAGAAAGGGTAGCATAACATGCCAGCAAGCACCCACCAAATCATCTTGCGGGATTGGTCACGCTGGGCGTTGTTATCTTCGATACGCATTCGGCGGTCTTGCATCAGCAGCTCACGCTCATCAATGTCCAAAACACCATTTTTGTTCAGATCATAGTCATTCATAGCGGCTTTCCTAATTCGTCGATCGCGTCCCAAACGTTGTCAACGTCAGACTGAAGTTGCTTTATTTTGGCGTCGATGCCGTCGGTGATTAGCTCCGCACGCTCGACTTTACTGCGTAGGTCAAGCAGCGTCTTCTGCTGTTCAAGGATGTTAATCATCTGAGTGCTGATCTGTGAGAGTTTCGAGTCTAGTCCTGCCACGTCTGATTGATCAACGGTTTGTTCCAATGCTTGAATGCGGGAGGTGGCGTCGAGAACCTCGGTAACTGATTGCTCCACGTCCCAGAACCGATTAACCACATCATAGCCATAATAGATGCCGCCACTAAGACTGCCAAGCAGAGGAAGGGCAGCAGCAAGATACCATCCCTTAAACGTAAACCCGCCGATTTTGACCTCCGCATCACCCACCGTATGCAATCCCCGCTTCGTAAATATCTTCGACTGTTTGGAAGTCAGCCTGCAAGAAATTACCCATAGACAAGTAGACCCTTCGGCCTTCGCTGCGCATAAACGACATCACTAGCCTGTCGTTCGCAGCGGTGTATGTAGCCGTTGCTCTCTGGTCCACGCGCACGTTGTTGCGCCCAGCCCAGTCGTCGGTCACGCTGGTAAAGGTAGTGTTTCGTGATGCAGCTAGAAATCCAGCGGCCTCTTGGGCATAGGTCTCGACTTCAGCCAGCGCGGTGTTATATTCAGACACATCGGCGTCTGTAATGGTCATGTCAGTGGTATTGAGTGTGTCTTGCAAATCTTGACGCTCAGAAACAGTGTCTGCTTCACTGGCCATTTGTGAAACAGCGCTGACCGCTGCGAACGTAACTGTTGCCGCAACTAGACTGTCCACTGCCACCGACAGGTTATCCAGCGAAACGGCTGCACTGTCTTCCAGCAGGTTAGCTGTGTTGTAATAGGTTGCACTCTGAACATTTGCTATGGCCGCATTGTATGCGCTAGCCATCGTTGCGCTTAACTGCGCCCTAGTCACAGAGCCGTCAGGTGCAATACCGCCACGGGCCGCGTAGTAGCTAGCCCCCGTCGCCAGTGTCCGTGAGAGACTCACCTGATCCATCACCGCGTCTGCCGTCGTTTGCAGGTCGGTTATCGTTTGATCCGCCATTGCGCCTGAAGCGGTCAGACAGACTAGGCTGGCTACGATTGTTTTCTTCAACATCTGGCAAGTCCTTTCCAATCATTAACAGGGTATTCCAGAAAACCTTCTCTAGTTCGTACCCTACCACAAAGACTCTCGGATTTGAACGGTATTTTTCGAAGGCTTGGCGACCTATCAAAAGACGTCCTGTGGCAATGTCATTTACTGGGCAGGGCGTGTTGGCTAAAGCCATTGCTTTGAACACCTTAGCGTTGGAACACATGACGCTGATCCCTGACACCTGCAAGCCAAGTCCACCAACCGCCTGCGGCGCTCCCAACAGTCTAGCGTCTTTACGCCGATTACACTGCTCGTCCTGCGACATCCTACCCTCGGCGACACCAAATAGGCTCACTTGGAAGCCGCGAGATGTGGGGATTAAGCAGCTATCATTACCGCCGCCACCCATTATAGTCGGTGCCATTGCTGTGGGTACAGGATTTCCCATGACGCCCTGACCGCCGTTGTTGACGACGCTGTTAGTGTCGTTGGTATTGTTGCTGTCCACGTTAGAGCCAGCGCCTATGTTGGTGTTTAGGTCGCCATTAATGTCCTGCGCGTTGCCTGCCGTGGTTGCTAGTAGATGCAGGCAGAGCCATATGTGTTTACCATATCTGGGCATACGATTTCCATAGCTGCGGCTGCTTGTCCAATGTAGAACAAGGTTTCAGCGTCTCGATTGCGCTGGCACTTGTCGTCGCCATTACAAGCACCGCTAAAAGTCATTGGTTGGTACACTGTAGTGCATCCAGCTAGGAGCAATATAGCGATCCATCTCATCGCTCCATCAGCCGATCTATTTTTTCCTCAAGGCGGTCGAATTTATTCATAATCTGTGAGAGAACCTCAGAGCTATCAGCCTTTGTGACATACTCTTTGGCCATTTCTTCACGGGTTCTGTTCAACAGAATAGTGACGCGCTTTATCTCATCGTGCTGGGATTTAATCCACCACCCTAAACCGCTAATTACCGCAGCAAATACCATGTTCAAAAGCGCGTCCATCTCCATAATTAAGAGCCAGCAAACGTGTTTGCCGCAGATATAGCGGCGTCAATTTCAGTGAAGCTTTCGCTGCCCCAATCTTCTAACGCCTTCATGTGTGCCAGATAGCCACTGCTACGAGCTACACGCTCTTTCTTTTCAGCTAACGTCATGTCGTTACAAAATTCATTGCTATCATCAATCACGTTAGTAATTACCGACACACTACCCAGCATTGCTGAGTGGTCCTGTGCGATTTGTTCTGCGTCTCTTGCCATTGTAGTTATCCTTCTGGGGTTGTGACAGCTTCTTCGGGGTTTTCCAAAGAGTCCGCCAAGCGTGCAACGAAGGCATCACGCCCCACCGCAAGTTGATCTAAGTTGAAACGAGCATTGTCCATCTTACGGCCAAGATCGTTGACGTGGTTAAGCATAACCTTCTGCTCGTCTTTCATGTCTTCAACAAGGTATTCAATGTCGTTGACTGTGATTGGGGTTTTGTCATTTTTAGCCATCACTAAGTCTCCTTTAAGTTACGCAGCAATCGCAGCGTTTACGGCAGTCATGTCTTCTGTAGTCCAGAAGCCTTTAGCTACCATGAGTGTCAGATGATCAACATTGCGTGCCACTGTGTCGGCCCAATCAGCATCGGACGTACCTTCTGGCTTACCTGCATTAATCAAGTCAACAGAGTGGCCCATCGCAGTGTAGTGCTGTGCGATTTCTCCAGCGGTTGGGGTATCAGTCATTGTAGTTATCCTTCTAGGGTTGTTATACGAGCCGTCAGGGCTTCGATTAAAGCGTTCTGCTCTTGTATGGCTTTGACTAGGATTGGTACAAACTTGTTGTACTTAATACCCATCTGCTTGCCATCACCTGCTGTAGATACAGTAAGGTTTTTCTTAGCGGCAGTTGTATATCCAGCAGCTTCCTCAAGGGCTTGGACTTCTTGAGCCTTAAAGCCAATGTCCAACCAGTCTTCTTTGTGTGTGCCGTCAGGTGTCTGTGCGGCAAGGTCATAGTCATCAGCAGTTTTATCGCCATACTTAGAGCGTTTATCCCACTTGTATGTGACAGGTGCTAGTGCTTTGACGAAGTCTAGGCCAAGGTCTAATGCAGTAAAGTCCGTCTTATCACGTTGGTCTGATGCTACAGTCCAATCAACTTGGATGTTTGCTGTAGCAATGTTATCATCGCCAAGACATAAGATGTTACTAGCAGTAGTAACATTACCGCCGGGGCTACCTGTACGGCCTGCGTCATGGCCCAAAAATATGTTATTTCCACCAGAAGTTTGAGCAGAACCCGCATCGGCTCCTAAAGAAGTATTATTTGCCCCCGTACATAATACTGAAGCGAATTTTCCAACTGCCGTATTATCATTACCACAGTTAGCACTTAACGAACCGTAACCAACTGCTGCATTCCCAGTACCATCATCAGTAGCATCTCCAGCTAGACCGCCAATAAAGGTGTTCTGTACGCCTGTGGTGACTTGTTGACCTGCGTTAAAGCCAATCCCCACATTGTACATATCTACGGCACTACCCGGATTTTGAGTCTTTAGTGCTTCAAAACCAATCGCAACTGATCTGCTACCTAAAACATCAGTGCTTAATGCATTATATCCTACAACAGTATTATAATCCGCATCAGTTAAAGAATCACCCGCAAGTCCACCAATGAGGGTGTTGTTTATGCCCGTTGTCACATTGTACCCAGCAGCAGCGCCTACAACAGTATTGTAAGTAATTGTACCTGTCGTAAAGTTTTGAGTAGCTAAAGCACTTTCACCTATAGCAATTGAACGACTGCCTTTAGTATCCGCACCTAAAGCACCAATGCCTATAGCAACATTGTTATCAGCGTCAGTTAAAGCATCACCTGCAAATGAACCAATGAGGGTGTTAGAAACACCCGTGGTTACTGCATTACCTGCAAAATAACCAACTGCCGTGTTCAAAGAATTTGTAGCTGACGTAAAGTTTTGAGTCGATAAAGTACCATAACCTAACGCTGTAGACCTGCTGCCTAATGTATCAACTGTAAGTGCAAAGGTGCCTACTGCCACATTAAAATCAGCGTCAGTTAAAGCATCGCCAGCAAGTCCACCAATGAGGGTGTTATAAATACCCGTGGTGACTGCCTGACCTGCATCGTAGCCTACAGCCGTGTTGTAAGTATCTGCGTTTGTAGATGGGGCGTGTGATCTTAAAGTCCCAGACCCTACGGCTACGATTCTGTCACCAACAACATTAGCCCCTAAAGAGTTGTAACCCATAGCAGTGTTGTGGTCACCAACAGTGTTTGCATCACCAACTAAACCACCCACAAAGGTGTTGAATCCGCCCGTGGTGACTGCTAAACCTGCGTTTGAGCCTACTGCAGTATTGTTTGCCCCTGTGGTGTTTGCACTTAAAGATAAATATCCCACAGCCGTGTTGTTGGAAGCAGTAGTGTTGTCTTCTAAAGCTTTCCTACCAACTGCTGTGTTGTTAGAGCCTGTGGTATTGTAGAACATTGAGTCCTTACCAACAGAAGTGTTATAATTAGCGGTAGTGTTGTTGGGCAATGCTCTAGAACCCACAGCAGTATTCTCTAAACCCGTAGTGTTGTCGAGCAATGCCTCTTTTCCAACCGCTACGTTGTCAGGGCCTGTGGTGTTTGCACTTAAAGATGAATATCCCACAGCCGTGTTGTTGGAAGCAGTAGTGTTAGCATCTAAAGCGCCACCACCAATAGCTACATTTTGAGAGCCAGTTGTGTTTGCATACAGCGCCCCGGAACCCATAGCATTATTTTGCGTACCTGTAGTATTAGTACGCAAAGCAGTTTTACCAAATGCTTCGTTATTAGCACCAGTAGTATTGCTATACCCAGCCTGATACCC
>Ga0209482_1000726_pt1 | contig 26809 bp, 25 predicted proteins | sample CoawatmetaG10DNA_FD_187512 | JGI IMG/M metagenome (GOLD analysis project Ga0209482, IMG submission 187512) | Marine microbial communities from the West Antarctic Peninsula - Coastal water metaG104-DNA (SPAdes) (version 2) | ecosystem: Environmental > Aquatic > Marine > Coastal ...
GCTTTCTGAATTTAAAAAAGTATTATAAATACTATCATTTAAGAAACTCATTAGATCTTTAAAGTCTCCGTAAACTTGAGTACTTAAAGGAGTTTCTATAATTTTGAATTCAGATTTACGTAAAGACATAATAAAATCTTTAATTATTGGCTCATAATCATCTTTAAGGGGAGTTAATGTCAATTCAACCGAGATATCCATATTACTTTATTAAGTGTGCAACAGAACAAATGTATTGTGAAAAATTAATTATTTCTATATTATAGTACTCTATTATTTCATTTTTATGAATTTTAACTTTTGCTTTATCGAAATCTAAATTAACAGACTCTATCAAAATATTTTCTTTAAAATCAATTCCAGCGTATCCAAAAGCTTTAAAAACTGCTTCCTTTATAGTCCAAACTTTAGTTATATTTTCAATTGATAAATTTTTAATCAAATTAATTTCGCTTTGGTTTATGAATTTATGAGAAATTTTTAAAATTTTTGTTCTAAATTTTTCAATATCAATTCCTGTTTTTTTATTTGAAATAACAACTGCTGAAAAATCAAAGGAATGAGAGAAAGAAATAAATTTATCTTTCATTTCTGGCTTACCATTATTATTATATTCTAAATCTTTAAAGGATATGTTTTTAAGATTTAACAGCTGAAGATTACTTAAAAATTGTCTCCGGTGATTACTATTTTTAAGTTGATTTAATTTTAGTGTAATTTTATTAGAACTTTTTAAATTTTCTAACAAAGAAATTTCAGACTCGATTATTTCCCAAACAAGAACAAATGTATCAGGAACAATTTCTAAGTCTTTAAATATCGGCATAGTTCAAGTTATTAAACTATTCTGATATTAATAAACAATTTTGAATGAATTAATTTGAGAGTTTAAGCTTCAAAAGGAACAATAGAGACAAAAGATTTGTTGTCTTTCTTTTTAGTAAACTTAACGATACCATCTACTCTAGCATGTAAAGTGTGATCTTTACTAACATAAACATTCTCACCTGGTTTATGAGGAGTTCCTCTTTGGCGTAAAATAATATTTCCAGCTATAGCAGCTTGACCACCGAAAATTTTAACTCCTAGTCTTTTCGATTCTGATTCTCTACCATTTTTTGAACTACCTACACCTTTTTTATGAGCCATTTTATAAGAATTTAATTAAGCTTTTTTTACTGTCTTTTTTACAACTACTTTTTTTGCAACTGATTTCTTAGCAATTGGTTTCTTAGCAACTGGTTTTTTTACTGCTGTTTTTTTAGCAGGAGCCTTTTCAGTTTTAGAAGCAACAGTTTTTGATTTTATTTCAGAAACTTTCACTTCTTCTTTAGCTTTCGTTTGTGTCTTTTTTGATTTTTCTAAAATATTTTCAATCATGATTTCAGTCAAAAGTTGACGATGACCATTCTTTACTTTATATCCTTTTCTTCGTTTTTTCTTAAAAACAATTACTTTGTCATCTTTTAAATGCTTTAAAATTTTCGCCTCTACACTTGCACCCTTCAAAGAAGGATCGCCTAAAGCAATTTTACCAGCATTGTCTAGCAATAATATATTGTCAAAAGTAACTTTCGAACCTTCTTTTCCCTCAAGTCTATTTACAAAGACTTTTTGATCTTTCACAACTTTAAATTGTTGACCGGCTATTTCTACTATTGCGTACATAATTTATTTTTTTAATCAAAAACGTGTGCAAATATACACGGATTGATCATATATAACAATAATTTTACAAATAATAATCAATGTGTTTTAAAAAATGAAATTTTAGATTATATAGTATAGTAAATTATTATGATAAAAATATAATTTATAAATTTGTTATTCAAATTTTTTAAAATGAAAAAACTAATTTTTTTATCACTTTTATGCATAATATTTTTTAATAGTTTACTTTCTCAATCTGTTGAGTTTGAAGAATACAAATTAGACAATGGACTACATATAATACTTCATCAAGATAATTCAGCTCCAGTTGTTTCCACTGGATTAATGTATCATGTAGGTGCTAAAAATGAAGATTCTAATAAAACGGGGTTTGCACATTTTTTCGAACACTTACTTGGGAAAGAAACGAAAAATATGGAAAACGGAGAATGGTATAAAATACTTTCTTTGAACGGAGGAAATGGGAATGCAATGACTAGCGTTGATATGACTTATTATTATGCAGTAATGCCTTCAAATAGTTTAAAACTTGGTCTTTGGAGATACTCAGAAATCATGCTTTCACCTGTAATTGATCAAGAAGGTATTGACATACAGAGAGAAGCTGTTAAAGAAGAAAAAAGAATGAGGGACAATCAACCGTACAGCCGCTTTTATGAGGCGCTAAAATCTAATCTTTTTGAAAATCATACATATAAAAATCCTTTGATAGGAGTTCCAAAGCATTTAGATGACGCAAAACTTCAAGATTTTTTAGATTTTAGAAAAGATTTTTATATGCCTAGCAATGCTGTTTTTGTTGTTGCAGGAGATATTGACATTAAAAATACGAAAAAATTAATTTCAGAATATTTTAGTGAAATTCCAGGAGCTCCAAAAATGAAAAGAGAAATCGTTTCTGAAAATCCAATTTCTGAAGAAATAAAAGCTACTGAATATGATCCTAATATTCAAATACCAGCAATTATTATTGGCTACAGAACACCTTCAATGAAATCCAGAGATGCGACAATATTAGAATTCATATCTACTTACTTAAGCGACGGACCGAGCTCTAAGCTTTATAAAAAAATGGTAGATAAAAATAAATCAGCTATCGAAGTTCAAGCCATGAGTATAGGTCATGAAGATTATAGTATGTATGCTTTACTTGCTCTACCACTGGGAAAAACTGAATTAAACCAATTAGTTGTGGAAATTGAGGAAGAAGTAACTAAAATTCAAACTAATCTTATTACTAAAAAAGATTACGAAAAGCTTCAAAATAAATTCGAAAATCGGTTTGTTAATTCAAATTCATCAATTCAAGGAATTGCTAATTCTCTAGCTGACTATTACACTCTATATGGTGACACTAATTTAATAAATACAACTATTGATATTTATAGATCTATTTCCAGAGAAGAGATAAAAGACGTTGCAAATAAATACTTAAATAAAAATCAAAGGTTAATTTTAGAATACATGCCTGAAAATAAAAAAATATAGAATTATGAAAAAAATATTCCGAAATATAATCTTATTTACATTTTGCACTTCATTGTCAGCACAAATAGACAGGTCTATTCCTGAACCAGGAGATGCTCCTCAAATTAATTTTGAGGAGCCCATTTCTTTTGAATTAAAAAATGGTTTGAAAGTTATGATTGTAGAAAATCATAAACTACCTAGAGTTTCTATTAATCTTTTTATTGATAACCCACCAATTTACGAAGGTGAATTAAATGGCGTTTCAAGTATTACAGGAATGCTAATTGGTAAGGGAAATAAAAAACAAAAAAAAGATGATTTTAATGAGGAAGTTGATTTCATGGGCGCTACAATGAGTTTTTATTCTCAAGGTGGATATGCAGCTACACTGTCAAGATATTATAAAAGAATTTTGACCATGTTCTCACAAAGCGCTTTAAATCCTAGTTTTTTAGAGGGTGAATTTAATCAGCAAAAAAACATTCTTTTTGATAATATTAAAAATAATGAAAAAAATACACCTTCAATTGCCAGAAGAGTTGAAGACGTAATTGCCTACGGAGTTTCCCACCCCTATGGTGAGTTTATTTCAAATGAATCTTTAGGAAATGTAAAATTAGAAAATGTTATCAATTTTTATGATGAATATTTTAAGCCTAATAATGCCTATTTAGTAATAATAGGTGATGTCAAAATAAACGAAACAAAAAAGTTAGTTAAAGAACTTTTTGGTAAATGGAAAAATGATTCAAAATTAGAATCAAAATTTACAATAGACTCTCGCAATAATATTATTTCTCCTAAGATTCCTAATAACCTAAATATCCATGTTATTGATATGCCAAATTCTACTAATTCTGAAATAACATTTCAAAATCTAGTAAATCTAAAAATGTCAGATAAAGAATATTTTAGTGTTCTTGTTGCCAACAGAATTTTGGGAGCAGGAGCAGAATCTAGATTATTCAATAATATCAGAGAAGATAAAGGCTACGCATATGGTGCTTACTCAAGTATTGGGGATGACAAATACAGTAAAGCTAAGTTTAGAGCTACTACTACAACTCGTTCTCAAGTTACAGATAGCGCCTTAGTTGAGATACTAAATGAAGTTACGAAAATTCAAACATATCCAGTTTCTGAAAAAGAATTAAAAAATGCAAAAGCAAAGTATTTAGGTGAATTTGTTTTAGCCATGGAAAGAACTTCAACAATTGCTAGTTATGCAGTCAATATTGAAAGCAATAAACTTGAATCAGATTATTACAAAACATTTCTTTCCAACATAAACGCAGTAACTGCAAAAGATGTTCAGAACTCAGCCATTAAATACTTTTCATTAGAAAATGCACAGTTGGTTGTTACAGGTAAAGGATCAGAAATTATAAAAAATATAGAAAAAGTAAGATTTAATGGTAAGATTATTCCAACCTATTTTTATGATCAATATGGAAGTCCAATTGACAGACCTGTTTTTAATAAAGAAATTAGTGCTGAAGTTAATGTTAAATCAATTTTCGAAAATTATCTAAATGCTATTGGTGGGCTTGATAAAATCAATGAAATCAAAAGTATTTCTACTATTGCTTCTGTGAAAATTCCCAATGCACCTTTTTCTCCTACAGCAGAATTTAAACAAAAACATCCTAATTTAAACTCATTAGTCATGACAGTTGAAGGAATGGGAACTTTAATGTCTCAAAAGTTTGATGGAGAAAATGGATATGTAGAACAAATGGGACAAAAAATTTCTTTTGAAAAGGAACAAATTAATTTGGAAAAAGAAAAATTAGGACTTTTTGAAGAAACATATCTTGATCCAAACATAATGAAAATAATTAGTTTGTCTCCAATTGACGGAAAAGATCTATATAAAATTAAAATAAATGACAAATCCTTTAGATACTATGATGCAGAAACTAATTTATTAATACTAACAGAGGAGACTGTCAATATAGCTGGCAATGAAATAACATCATCAACTAAATACTCAAATTACAAGGAGGTAGATGGGGTTTCAATTCCTCACAAAAGAGAAATAACATCAGGTCCTCAAACCGTTGTCTTTGAAATTTCATCTATCAAATTTAATGAAGAAATAGAGGATAGTTTTTTTAAGTAGTCTTTGTCTTACGATTCGCTAAATAAACACCAACTAAAATAACTGCTGTTGCTAATAATTGACGGTTATTGATGGACTCTCCATCAAGAAACCCCCACATTATAGCTACAATCGGAAGAGTGTAGGTTACTGATGAAGCAAAAACTGGAGAAGCTATTTGAATAAACCTATTAAATAATACTTTAGCAAATGCACTTCCAAATATTGCTAAAATTAAAATATAAAAAAGAGAGTTTTGCACTTCAGGACTTTCACTAATATTGATACTTAAAAAACCTGAACTAAAAAGTATAATTAAAGCCGGCGGTAGAATACAAAGAAAATTACCCAAAGCAATAGAAATTGCAGGCACTTCTTGTAAATGAGCTTTTAAAATGTTTACAGATGTGGCATAACATATTGAAGCCATTATAATGAAGGCAACTAACAACAAATTTTGATCTGGATTAATTGTTGATCCTTCATAAATAAGCAAAAAAGAGCCAATTAATCCAATTATAACTCCTATAATTTGCTTTGAATCTATAATAAATTTAAAAAACCCTAAACCAATTAGTAATGTAGCTAACGGAGTTAGTGAGTTTAAAATTGCTGCCACTCCACTATCAATTTCAGTTTGTGCAAAAGCAAATAAAAAAGAAGGGAAAAACGAGCCGACATATCCTGTTAAAAAAATCCATTTCCATTTACTTTTGGGAATTTTTTTTAAAGATGGAAACCCAATGGCTAGCAATATTATAGTAGTAAAAATAATCCTAAGGCTTCCTAGTTGTAGAGGAGACAAACCTATTAGTGTTTTTTTTATTAAAATATAAGAACTTCCCCAAACAATAGAAAGAATTAATAAGTACAACCACTTTTTGTTTCTATTTGACATTAAGAATCAATTCCATTTAAAGGTTTGTATGATTTTTTTTATATCATTATTCATATACTGAATTGAGGGTAATAAAGAATCGTAGTTTGGTTTCGAATCAAAATAAAGTGATCCACTAATATAGTTTGAAATTGAGTCTGTTATATAAAAATGAGTGTTTGAAGGATTGTTTCCTATAAATGTAAAATACTTTGCATATACTTTTTTATTTACATCATTAAATTCACTAGATTTTATTTCGTTAGATTTTAAAGAATTTGCTATTATTCTATTATTAAAATCAAAACTAACTAACTCTAAATTATTTTCAACTTTAATATTAGTTAAAAAAACTTCTGACTTTAATAAATCATACTTTATAATAGAATTACAATTTTTATCAAATTCTACTTGAGACAGTTTGTTTACTTGAAAACTATAAAAACAAGGGTTATCTGTGTTTTTGTTAGACAAAATTAAATCACTATAGTTTGGTAAAGAAAATTGATGAGCAAAAAACGCTTTTTGTTTAGGCAAATAAACTTGTTCACATGCTGAAACTAAAAATAATAATAAAAATAATTTTTTCATTATTTTTTAAAATTAACTTTTACACTTTTAATTCTTTTTCTATCAACTTCATTAATAGTAAACTTGATATTATTAACTTTAATAGAATATCCTTTTTTAGGAAAAAAACCGACTTGTTCAAGAATAAATCCAGCTAAGGTTTCAGAGTCCCCTTTTTTATTTTCAAAAATACTTTGATCATTAATATCAAGTACTCTGTAAAGGTCATTTAGGTTTGTTTTTCCTTCAAAGACATAATTATCAATATCTATTTTATAATATGAAATTTCCTCTTGATTAAGATTATCATTTATATCACCCACAATTTCTTCAACAACATCATCCATAGTTACAATTCCAGATGTTCCCCCATACTCATCAACAACCACGGCAAGATGCATCTTAAGTTGTTGAAATTCTTTTAACAAATCATCTAATTTCTTATTTTCTGGTATAAAATAAGGTTCTCTAATTAACGAATTCCAATTAAATTCAGTTTTATTTAAATATGGAAACAAATCTTTTAAATAAACTACTCCAACTACTTTATCTATTTTTTCTTGAAAAACAGGAATTCTAGAATAATTATTTTGTTTGACTATTTTAATTAGTTCTGTAAAGCTTATATCTTTTGAAACCGAAAAAACATCTATTCTAGGCTTCATTATTTGCTTAACTTCTAAACTTCCAAAAGAAACAATTCCGTTTAATATTTTCTGTTCACCCATTGAAGTTTCACTTTTATCAGTAAGCTCTAAAGCGTCCGATAATTTATCTACTGAAAGGCTAGTCTTCCTAAAAACTAATTTTTTTTGGATAAACTCAGTCAAATTACTCATTGGAATAGTTAGAAAAAAAAATATGTATTTATCTAATATTTGAATAGGAAAAGCCATTTTTTTTGAAAATTCAATTGAATTCCTATGTGCATAAACTTTTGGGAGAATTTCACCAAACAACAAGATAAGTAAACTAATAAAACCAACTTCTAAAATAAAATCTAACCAAGCGGGAAATAAATAAAAATTAAAGGCCTCTACTAATGAAGAAAGTAAAAGTACTATTGAAATATTTATAAAATTATTAGAAACTAGCAATACAGCTAAAAGCCTTCTTGGCTTATTTCTTAATTCTGAAATCAATTTTAAAGCTTTATTACTTGATTTGGATGCCTTTTTAATATCAGTGCTAGAAAGTGAGAAAAAAGCTACTTCAGATCCGGAAATTAATGCCGAACTAAAAAGTAAAAATAAGATTAAAACTATTTTAATTAACAAAGAGTATGAATCAAATAACAAAGTTAAGCTGATTAGATTTATTTGAGTCTCCAATATTTATTTAATAGTTGATTTAAAACGGCAAATCATCCGCTTGATTAGTTTCAATTGATGATTCATCCTGATGCTGGTTATTGTTTTTTATAGAAGAATCAGCAATGGAATCATTTTTAGTTGACAGAAAATTAAATTCAAATACATGTATTTCTGTAGAATACCTTTGAATTCCATCTTCAGATTGCCATTTTTTAGTCTTAATTTTTCCCTCAATATAAATTTTATCACCTTTTTTAAGATATTTTTCACAAACTTCAGCCGCTTTATTTTTAACTACTAGATTGTGCCACTCAGTACTTGTAACCTTTTCTCCTGTTGTTTTGTTGGTATAGCTTTCATTAGTAGCAATAGGGAACCTGCCAATACAGCCTCCGCCATCAAAGTGATGCATTTTAACTTCATCACCTAAATTGCCAATTAACATTACTTTATTTAAAGATCCACTCATTAAAAAAAATTATATATCAAATATATAAAAAACGAATCATTGTAAGTTAAAGATTGACAGGAAATTAGATATCGGCTTAGGAAAAGGAAAAGAATTAATTTTATTAAAACTTATATAATTTGCATTTATACTTTTGACCTTAATTATCCAAAAAGAAATAGAAATGTTTTGATGAGAAAGTTTATGAACTATAGATTGATTTTTAAACAGCTCTGTAGACTCACTTTTAATCGAAATATATTTAAGAGAATCTGCATACTTATTTATTTCATTTAAATCAACCAGCCTATCAGTTTCAAAAAGAGGAAACTGATATAAATTCTGCCAAATTCCTTTTTTTGATCTCTTTTCAACACATGTTAAATTATCTTCTGTTACAAAAACTAAATAATTAAAAAACCTATTTATGGATTTTTTAGTTTTAAGTTTATATGGAAAGTCGAAAACTAGATCATTTTTATAAGCATAGCATTGATCATTAAAATCGCAAACTGAACAGGAGGGAGTTGATGGTCTACAAATCAAAGCACCAAATTCCATGATAGCTTGGTTAAAATCACTAGGATTTTCTTTTGAAATTAAATTCATAGTCACTTTTTTAAACTGTTTTAAGGATTTAGAAGTGTTTATTGGCGTATTAATACCTAAAAGTCTTGAAATAAATCGATAAACATTTCCGTCAACAACTGAAACCACCTCATTATTAGAAAATGAACTGACAGCGCTAGCTGTGTAATCTCCAATTCCAGGAAGTTTAATTAACTCCGAGAATGTTAATGGAAATAGCCCACCTAAATCATTAGAGACAATTTTAGCAGTCTTATGTAAATTCCTTGCTCTGGAATAATAACCCAGGCCTTCCCACATTTTTAAAACATCATTTTCTGATGCAATAGAAAGATCTTTAACGTTAGGGTATTTTTCGATAAATCTTAAATAATATGGCAAACCTTGTTTAATCTGCGTTTGTTGTAATATTATTTCTGATAACCATATTTTATATGAATCTGTTGTATGTCTCCAAGGTAAATCTCTTTTATTTTTATAATACCATTTTAAAAGTGTTTTTGAAAATGTGCTAGTGATATTTTTTAATATAAATCGATCCAAAATAATTATGGTGTTTTAGAGTTGTATAAAGAATGTATTATGAATATAAATTTATATATTTGGCAGCTTTAAAAGTAAACTTTAAAAAATTAAGATTATGACCAAGGCGGAGATTGTATCAAAAATTTCAACTAATTTAGGATTAGAAAAAAATGAAGTTTTAGCAACAGTTGAAAATTTAATGGAAGAAATAAAAGAATCCTTAAATAATGGAGAAAATGTTTACTTAAGAGGGTTTGGAAGTTTTATCGTTAAGAAAAGAGCTGAAAAAACAGGACGAAATATTTCAAAAAATACAACTATTAGAATACCAGAACATCATATTCCAGCTTTTAAACCTGCAAAAGTTTTTACTCAAGGTGTAAAAGATAACAACTAATATTATAAAAAATAAAAATTATGCCAAGTGGTAAAAAAAGAAAAAGGCACAAGGTAGCTACCCATAAACGAAAGAAAAGAAGCCGTGCTAATCGTCACAAAAAGAAATAGTTATACTTTTTCTTAATGAATACTCAGTTCTTTGAAATGAGATCAGAATAGTGTGATTCATCACTATTTAAATCTCGATGTATAAACAAAAATCCTGTGTGTTATAGTATAAATCATTCATTTTAATATGAATATTAAAAATCAATATTATGAGTAAAGAAATAATTATTCGTTCGAATTCCTCAGCTGTTGATTTTGCCTTACTAAAAGACGGTAAATTAATTGAACTTCATAAACAAAAAGATGGAAATAAATTTAATGTTGGAGATATTTTTCTAGCTAAAACCAAAAAAACAATTTCTGGTTTGAATGCTGCATTTGTAAATGTAGGCTATGAAAAAGATGCTTTTCTACATTATCACGACCTAGGTCCAAGAATTCTGTCATTAATTAAGTTCATTAAAGGTGTAAGCGCAGGTAAAATAAAAAATTTTTCACTTGACAAATTTCAATTTGAAACAGAAATTGACAAGCAAGGCATTATCTCAGATGTTATAAGCCCCAATCAATCTATATTGGTGCAAATAATTAAAGAACCAATCTCTACCAAAGGACCTAGAATAAGTTCAGAATTATCATTCGCTGGACGGTTTTTAGTTTTAGTTCCTTTTTCTAATCGAATATCTATTTCTCAAAAAATTGAGAGTAGAGAGGAAAAGAGTAGATTAAAAAAGTTAGTTCAAAGCATTAAACCTAAAGGTTTTGGAGTTATAGTAAGAACAGTTGCTAAAGATCAGAAAGTTGCTGAACTTGACAAAGACCTTAATAATCTTCATGGTCATTGGACTGAGCTTTGTAAAAAAATTCAAGGTTCAGAAATTCCTTTAAAAGTACAAAGCGAATTAAACAGATCTTCATCTATTTTAAGAGATATATTTAACGACTCATTCACTGGAATATATGTGAATCAAAAATCCATGTATTCAGAAATAAAAGATTATTTACAACAGATTGCTCCAAATAAACAGTCTATAGTAAAGCTTCATAATTCTGATAAACCTATTTTTGAAGAATACGGAATTGAGCGTCAAATAAAAACTGCTTTTGGTAGAACAGTAACTATGAGCAAAGGAGCTTATTTAATAATTGAGCATACAGAAGCTCTTCATGTTATTGATGTCAACAGTGGAAACAGATCAACTAAAGCAAAAAATCAAGAAGAGTCTGCTCTTGAGGTCAACCTTGTTTCAGCTACTGAAATAGCCAGACAACTTAGGCTTAGAGATATGGGTGGTATTATTGTTATCGATTTTATTGATATGGCCACTGCTGAAAACAGAAAAAAACTCTTTGATCATTTCACAAATGAAATGAATTCTGATAGGGCAAAACACAAAATACTTCCCCCTAGTAAAATTGGATTGATTCAAATGACTCGTCAAAGAGTCAGATCGGAAATGGACATAAAAACCGTAGAATTAAATCCAAATATTAATGGGACTGTTGAAGCTCCTATTGTTTTAATTGACAAAATTAATAGTAAACTTGAGAAAATTTTAAAAACAACAAAGTACAATAACGAAAAAATCGTTTTACACTTGCATCCATTTATTGCTGCATATGTAAAAAGTGGATATCCTTCCATTAGGTTAAATTGGTATTTTGAACATAAAAGATGGATTAAAATTATTCCAAGAGACGCATACACCTATTTACATTTTAGATTCTTTAACAAGAGTGGTAAAATCATTAATGCATAAAAGCGGCTTTTGCCGCTTTTTTTTTGTCATAAATTGTCCTAATTTTCAAGAATGAATAACGGAGATTTTACAATAAAAGAAGTAGAAACAAAACTACAATACTACTGCTCATATCAAGATAGATGCCACAAAGAGGTTCATCAAAAATTAAAAACATTTAATATCATTCCAGAGGGTATTGACCAAATTATTTCAAATTTAATCAGTGAAAATTTTTTGAACGAAACAAGGTTTTGCGAAAGTTTCGTTAGAGGCAAGTTTAAAATTAAAAATTGGGGTAAAATCAGAATTATAAACGAGCTTAAAAAAAGAAATATCTCAACTTATAATATCAATCAAGGATTGAAAGAAATTGATGAATTAGAATACCTCAACAAGTTTGAAGAAATATTTAATAAAAAATTATCATCTTTGGAAAAACTAACATCACTAGAGAAAAAGAAAAAAATTCTTTCTTACTTACTCTACAGAGGATGGGAAAGCAGTTTGATTTACAAAAAAATCTATGAAATTTAATCAGAAAATACTCTTAATAATATCTTTATTTTTTTTGAGTTGTAAGACTGATGTTGACCTGATAATTTATAATGGTAACATATACACTGTTAATAAAGAATTTAAAGTGTCTAAGGCTTTAGCAGTTAAAGATGGTCTTTTCTATGAAATTGGAACGAATGACATTTTAAATAAATATAATTCAAAAGAGATAATTGATTTAAATGGTTCCACTGTACTTCCAGGGTTAATTGATGCACATTGCCACTTCTATGGTTTAGGCCTGAATCAACAAGTCATTGATTTAGTAGGGACTCAATCATTTAAAGAAGTCTTGTCAAGACTAGAATCAAACTCAAATATTAATAATTCAGTTATTAAAGGAAGAGGATGGGACCAAAATGATTGGAAAGTAAAAGAATTCCCAACCAAAATGGAGTTAGACAGGCTTTATCCTCAAATTCCTGTTGTTTTAGAAAGAATAGATGGTCATGCCTATTTAGTTAATCAAAAAGCTCTTGATTTAGCTAAAATAACGAATAACACTAAATCCAGTAATGGAACTATTATAAAAAAGAACGGAAAAATAACTGGTGTATTAGTCGATGGTCCAATGAGTTTAATTGATAATATCTTGCCAGAATTATCTGTTTATGAAAAAGAACAAGCTCTATTAAATGCTGAAAAAATATGTTTTAAAAATGGTCTAACAACAGTTGACGATGCTGGATTATCTAAAGAAATAATTCTATTAATAGATAGTCTTCACAAAAAGAAAGAATTAAAAATCAGAATTTATGCTATGATAAGTAATTCTAAAAATAATCTAGATTATTTTCTTGAAAAAGGGCCTATTAAAACACCACAATTGAATGTAAGTTCTGTAAAAGTATACGGAGATGGAGCATTAGGCTCAAGAGGTGCTACTTTAAAAGAACCTTATCATGATGACCCCAATAACTTCGGTAAATTAATCACAAATCCTAGTGATCTTAAAAAGTTAGCCTCTAGAATTGCTAAGGCTAATTTTCAAATGAACACTCACGCCATTGGAGATTCAACAGTTAAGCTATTAATTGACACCTATTCAAAGGTTCTTGAAAAGAAAAAAGATCCAAGATGGAGAATTGAACATTCTCAAATCATAGATTTAGAAGATATGAAAGGGTTCAATAATAAAATACTTCCCTCTGTTCAACCAACCCATGCAACAAGTGACATGTATTGGGCAGAAGACAGAGTTGGATCTAATAGAATAAAGGGGGCTTATGCCTATAAAACACTATTAAATAGATCTAAAGTAATTGGGCTAGGTACAGATTTTCCTGTTGAAAAAGTCAATCCATTTCATACTTTTTATTCTGCTATTTCTAGAAAAGATTTGAGTGGTTATCCAAAAGATGGGTTTGAATTTAATAACGCACTTTCTAGAGAAGAAACTTTAAAAGGAATGACAATTTGGGCTGCTTATTTAAATTTTGAAGAAAACGAAAAAGGCAGTATTGAAAAAGGAAAGTTAGCAGATTTTATTGTAATAGATAGAGATATAATGCGTGTCAAAATTGATGAAACTCATAAAACTAAAGTTCTAAAAACGTTTGTTTCGGGTGATTTAGTCTATTCGATACAAGAGCCCTAACAATACGTTTCTTCCTGGCATAGGAACTAAATTGGTTTCTGAGTAAACCACATCTAATATATTATTTACGTTTATAAAAAAGGATTTGTAAAATACTTTAGAATCTAAAACCGAATAATTAGATCCGTCCGATCGCTGAGCATATTTAAAAACAGTAGAAAAAGAAGTCTTTTTGTAATTATAATTAAGCTTAGAAATGAAATGACTTTTTAAGGAGTTTAATGAATATTTCGAATAATTTATATTACTAACGTAGTTATCATCTTTAAGACTAGAATATCCCAAACTAAAAGTATTTACAGAAAGATCAGTACTTAAAAAACTATAGATCATGTCTAACTCAAATCCAGTTGTATTAAGCGAACCTATATTAACCGCTTTCCACAAATCATTTTCATTTTCCTTTACATAGTCTATAATGTTTTTAGACTTTCTTGAAAATAAGGCAGCAGATAAATCAAATTTTGAACCGTTATATTTAAAGCCAAGCTCAGATGTGGTTGCTTGTTCAGGGCTCAAATTCTCATTTCCAACTGTAGTTTTATCACTATAATATAAATCTGTATAAGTAGGTATTCTATAAGTTTTACCAATGTTAGTATAAGCTTTAAATTTAGAACTAAGATGATATCCTAAATCAATTCCTGGAAAACTATGGAAAGATAAATCTGAGAAATAGCTAATGGCTAGACCTGGTGACACGCTCAAATTATCATTGAAAAATTCAAAAGTATGATCAAAAAAAGCATTAGCAGTAACTCTATTATGGTCCCCTAAATTATTGCTAGTAATATTAACACTAGATAAGTCTATACCAAAACCTGTAGTACCTAAGTCAGAAAAATATAAGGCACTTAATTCCGCTGAAACCTTATTGGTTTTATGAAGATTTCTATAAACAGAGGGGTTGTCCCTTATATAGATATACATATCTTGACCACGTTTCCAATAAAGTCTAGGCTTAAGTATTAATTTTTTAGATTTTATAACAGTTGAAATTCCTAATAAACTAGCCTGAGTTTCTTCATATTGTTCAGTAGCACTAGGGCTTGCATAAAATCCGTTTGCCCCAAATTTACGCTGTGAAAAAGAACTGATTACATCAACTGGATGTTCATTTATTTTAAAAGAAGTTTTATTAAAAAAATTTGTGTTAGTGAAATCGGTATTATGTCTATATCCGTTTGATTTATTAATAGAAAAACTAAAAATACTTTTAATTTTTTCTTTAAATACAGAAGAGGTTATAGCAAAATTTTTCTGACTATAAGACCCAAAAGATAATTCACGAATATTAATATTTTTCTTTATTTTCTCTGGATTACTACCATCCCAAATAAAAGTCACCTTTCCGTTATCATCTGTAGCAACTGATTTTAATTCTTTAGTAACAATATTAATAGCGCCATTAAAAGCATTCTGTCCAAAAATTCTTGCAGCAGGACCTTTTATGATTTCGATTCTTTCTATTAAATATAGAGGGAGAATCATGTTAAGAGTATGATGGCCAGTTTGGGCATCATCCATCTTCATACCATCAATTAAAAGTAAAGTCTGATCAAATCCTCCTCCTCTAATGTATAAATCGCCTTGAGTTCCTGAAACGCCTCTTTTCCTAATATCAATTCCTATAGTCTGCTGTAATAGATCTGAGACATTTGAGGCAGAACTAGTAGCAATTTCCTTTGAACTAATTATTTTTATTGTTCTGAAGTTTTTTGAAAATGGTAAATTTATTTTTGATGAAGAAACAACCACTTCATCTAAAACTTGATCATTAACTGGTTGTTGAGATAATAAAAAATGAAGTGTAAAAAAAAGAAAAATAGAAAAGTTTACTTTCATATAATGAACTAAGCAACAAGGTTATAGAAATACTGAATCTAACTAAATTTTATTTTAATCAGTTAAAATAATGATTTTATTTTCTTTCATTTCAACAACTCCAGATGTTATATTTAAGTGTGTTTCTTTTGAACTTACTTTGGAAAAATCTTCTGCTAGTTCAATTGAGTCACTAATTTGACCCAAAATCTTAACAGTCCCGCTAATTAGAGTAGAAACAATAGGGGCATGATTATCTAACATTTGGAAAGACCCATCAGTTCCAGGAACTAATACCGAATCTACATCTCCATTAAATAGTGTCTTTTCTGGACTAACGATTTCTAAATACATATTTATACTTCTTATACTTCAGCTAGCATTTTTTCACCAGCTTCAATAGCTTCTTCAATAGTTCCTTTAAGGTTAAACGCCGATTCAGGGATACGATCTAATTCACCATCCATTATCATATTAAATCCTTTTATAGTGTCTTTAATATCAACTAAAACTCCAGGGATTCCAGTAAATTGTTCAGCAACATGAAAAGGCTGAGAAAGGAACCTTTGAACTTTTCTAGCTCTATATACAGAAAGCTTATCTTCTTCGGAAAGCTCTTCCATACCTAAAATAGCAATGATATCTTGAAGTTCTTTATATTTTTGTAAAAGTTCTTTTACTCTTTGTGCACAGTTATAATGTTCATCTCCAATTATTTCTGGAGCAAGGATTCTTGATGTAGAGTCTAAGGGATCAACTGCAGGGTAAATACCAAGTTCTGCAATTTTTCTAGATAATACTGTTGTTGCATCTAAATGAGCAAATGTAGTTGCTGGAGCAGGATCTGTTAAATCATCTGCAGGAACATACACTGCTTGTACTGAGGTAATTGAACCGTTTTTAGTAGAGGTAATTCTTTCTTGCATTGCTCCCATTTCAGTAGCTAAAGTTGGTTGATAACCTACAGCAGAGGGCATTCTTCCTAATAGAGCAGAAACTTCTGAACCAGCTTGAGTAAATCTAAAAATATTGTCAACAAAAAATAAAACATCTTTTCCTTGACCTTCTCCAGCACCATCTCTAAAGTATTCTGCTACAGTAAGACCAGAAAGAGCAACTCTAGCTCTAGCTCCTGGGGGTTCATTCATCTGACCAAAAACAAAAGTTGCTTTTGATTTTTTTAAAGCATTTTTATCAACTTTACTTAAGTCCCATCCACCTTCTTCCATAGATTTATCAAATTCTTCACCGTACTTAATAATACCTGACTCTAACATCTCTCTTAAAAGATCATTACCCTCTCTGGTTCTTTCTCCAACACCAGCAAAAACAGAAAGACCACCATGACCCTTAGCAATGTTATTAATCAATTCTTGAATTAAAACTGTTTTACCAACTCCTGCTCCACCAAATAGACCAATTTTACCACCTTTAGCATAAGGCTCAATTAGGTCAATAACCTTAATTCCTGTGAATAAAACTTCTGTAGAAGTTGATAACTGATCAAAATCTGGAGCTTCTCTATGTATGGATAATCCGTCTTTTCCGCTTTTAGGTAAATTGCCTAAACCATCAATTGCATCTCCAATTACATTAAATAATCTTCCGTAAATATTTTCACCAATAGGCATTTTAATAGGATTTCCTGTAGCTAATACTTCAGCACCTCTTTGAAGACCATCGGTAGAATCCATGGAAATAGTTCTAACCACATCTTCTCCAACGTGAGATTGAACTTCTAAAACTAAAATTGAACCATCTGCTTTTTTAATTTCTAGAGAATCATAAATTTTTGGTAATGAGTTTGATGTAGTGTCAAAAATGACATCAACTACTGGTCCCATTATTTGCGAAACTTTACCTATTGAGTTTGACATTGTATATTTTTAATTTTAAATGAATTCTTTAAATGAAAATTTAATGTGGCAAATATAAAATTTTATAGCTTAAATTCTTTTCTTTTTTAAACAAAAAAAGGCGACCTAAGTCGCCTTTTATTAACATTTTTATAATTATTAAGGATTCAATGTGAATCCAACGTAGAACTGACTCCCAACCATTCCTGATCCAGGCATTACCGTGTATTCTTTTCCACCTAAATTAACTCCTCCAACTTTAACTCTAGCATCAATTTTAGGAATATCAAAATTCATAGAAGCATCAAAAGTAGTATTACAAGGAATTACATCATCAATAAACCCTGATTGTTGCCAAGTGAAAGAATCATGGTATTTAGTTGATAAGTTAAAAGAAAAATTATCAGCTATTTTTGTTGAACCTAGTGTAAATACAATTCTAGTTTGAGGTGTATTAAAACCAGCTTCATAATCGCTGTCAGGATTGTCAAACTTCATCTTGTTGTAAGAATAAGTCATATTCAAATCAAATATTTTTAAAAGTTGCGTTTCAAGCCCTGCACTAAGTCCGTAAGTTCTTACAACTTCGTCAGTATTTGAATCATAACTAAACACTTTATAATCTCCAAAGTTTAAAGCTGCTGCACCCGGAAGATTTGCAGGATCGGCACCTGGGGCCAAATACATTGGCGTAATCACGTTTTTAGCAGAAATAAAGTTATCCCACTCTGTGAAATAAACATTAATATCAAGAGCAGTCTTCTTTCCATTAACTCTGTACCCAAAATCATAAGACTTTACATACTGAGGCGCAACATTTCCTAGATCTCCAGCTAGTTCTGGAGCTCCAGCTAAAACAGAAGCTAAAGTGAAAGAATTATTTTTTACATGATTTCCAGTAATTGTATGAGTTGGTTTATAAAATGGAGTAGGATTTGTAGATGGTGTGGAAACTGATCTGAATTTCATTTTAAATCTATCTACATTATCAGGTGAAGAACCCATTAATACTGCTGCACCTGCATCAAGTCCAATGTATTGATCTTGAGATGATGGATTCTGATATCCTGTTTGGTAAGAAATTCTAATATTTTGATTTTTAGAAAGACTTACAAGAGCTCCAATTCTTGGAGTAATGTTTCCGTCAAAAAATTCACTTTTATCATATCTCATTGATCCAGTAAGTTTCAATCCACCTCCAAATAATGATTTTTGAGCTTGAGCATACATTCCCATGTCTGTAAATTCTATTGGCCCGTCATAATCTGTAAATAAAGTACCACCAGATTCTAAAGTATAATCTCTAAAAGAACCTCCAATAATCATATCTACTCCACTTACTAAATCTTGAAGATTATAATTTACTTCATAGCTTTGTGATTTTGAAGTATCTAATATTCCTGCTCCACCAGCTAATACATCGACTCCAGTTGTTACAGCTAGTTTATAAGCATCGTTCCACGCTTTAGAACCAGGTCTTAGCAGGTTTGTATCAGCCGCTTTTCTACCAGCAGCATGAGCAGCTAATATTTGTTCTCCACTTAACACGTCAGAAAGACCGAACCCAGCTTGAGCATAAGCAGCCAATGTACCAAAACCAACTATAGGGTTTGGATCGACTAGGGTAGGTAAAGCACCAAAATAACCACCGAAATACCTTTTAAAATATTCAACTAGTCCTCCTGGCTGAGCTAATGTCATTACCGCTCCAAGTGCAGCAACATCATGAGTATTTCCAGAATTTTCCGTAGAAAGGTAAGCTCTTAAAGTTAAGTTTTTGTTATTATATTCAATTTTATGTTGTGACAAACCAAAGTTTTTTAACATGTTTCTATTAGTAGCGTGAAGCATGGTATTTCCTTGACCCATTTTTGTGTTAAAAATAATTTCAGAATCTTCCGTAGGCTTATAATTAAAAGAAATATCTGTTTTAAAAGTTGAAGCAATATTATCAACTAAATCAACTTCATTATATCCACTAGCATTAATTACATTAGTTCCAAAAAAAGTCTTATTTAACGTTCCAAATATTAGACGAAATCCAGCTGCTTGAGCAGGTGTAAAAATTCCATCGGCTTGCAGTACGGGAAGAACCAAATCAGTAAAAGTACTTGTCATATCAAAAGGACTTCCGAGTTCTCCATAAACATTTACTCCATCATAATCAGAAAAATCTCTTGAGTTTTGCACCTCAGCTGATCCATCAACATATCGTCCACCTAAGCCATTTATATCTCTATAATCTACAGCATGCCAGTCAGTACCTCTTTTGTAACTAACTGTGATTTTAGCAGCAAATTTGTCAGAAAATTTTTGTGCCGCTCTGAATCCGAAGTCATAATAAGCATTATCTCCTGCAGCTTTCTGAGAAGTTATACCTTGTTTATAATAAGCACTAACCCCTTGAAAGTCAAAAGGACTTTTACTATTCATAAATAAAATACCTTTTGTTGCATTTGCTCCATAAAGAGCAGAGGCAGCGCCTGGCATTAATTCCACACTTTGAATATCTAATTCGTTTATTCCTAAAAGGTTACCAGCAGAAAAACTTAATCCTGGTGCTTCATTGTTCATTCCATCCACAAGTTGAACAAACCCTTCGTTGTAAACAGTTGAAAAACCTCTTGTATTAATTTGTTGTAAGAAAAGACCACCAGAATTTATTTGAACTCCTTTTAATGCTTCTAAACTACTGTAAAAATCTGCTCCAGTAGACTGAGCAATATCTTTATAGTCAAATTTTTCAATAGTTACTGGAGAATCAAAAATTCTTTCAGCAATTCTAGAGGCTGATACTACGATTTCATCAAGTAAGTTTTGTGAAGATTCAAGTTGTACATTAAAATCTAGATTAGATGCCGTTACACTTAAAGTAACTGGTTCAAAACCAACGCTTGAAACAATTAATGTAAACGGTGGAGTATTTTCAACAGTAATTGTAAAATTACCATCAAAATCGGCTACTGTACCATTCATAGAGTCAACAATAACGTTTGCACCAGGAACTGGGTCGTTGTTATCATCAACTACAGAACCTGTAACGGTAGTTTGTGCGAAAATCAAAGTACTAAATAGTACCGCAATCATAGACAAAATTCTTTTCATAATAGAGTTTGTTTTTAGTTTTAAAGTTGTATTGGTATTCATATAATCTAGCAAATATAAATAAAAATGTAAAACTATCAGTTTTTTAAGCTCTTATAGGTGATTTAAAAATTCTAAGACCTGGTTTTTAAAGAATATAAAAAACTAAACCAAGTTTAAATTGCTTTAAATTCTTGAATTCTGAATTTAATTCAGTGAATTTGTTATTAAATAATGGAGTCAGACCAAGATAAAGACCAAGGTTCCAAGTGTTATTGCCTGCATTAAGAGTAAAGCCCGACTGAATTTTATTAAAAGGAAGGTTATTTACAGAATAACTTAGGGTTGAAGAATCGTATTTAAATTTACTTGCAAAAATATAACTAGTCTTAATTCCAAAGTAAACTCTCCAAAATTTATAATTTTCAGGAGTTGAAGTTCTCCACCTTATTTCAAAAGGAATTTCTATCTCATTTAAAACCCATTTATTTTTAGTAAATGAATTTGAATCATCAATGATTTCTGCTGTGAAAATGTCACTATCAAAAGTAAGTTTTAAATTATGATTATAAGAACTAGTGGATAAACCTAAACCAAGTCCAAGTCCAAAATTTCTATTACTATTTAAAGGCACATCTCTTATAAAGCCTAAATTAATAGAACTGGAAAATTTATTATTACTAAAATTAGAGGGACTATCTAACAATGAATTATAATAATATCCAAAGTATATTTGATCTTCCCGGTACTTATCATCAACCTGATTATCTTGAGAAAAAGAACTAAGACTAAAAAATAATGCGTAAAAAAAGATAATAGCTTTATGCATAACACAAATTTACTTTAATAAAATCAAAAAAGCACCCTATAAGGATGCTTTGAATTTTTAAAATAAATACTTGTTTTATCTATTTTGAGTATAATCTCCAACTCTTGTAGTATAATTAATCTTCAAAGCATTAACCTTCCTGAGTTCTTGCTTAATGTCTGAAATAACACCCATATTGGTCTCTCCATCAACCTTTAAAGCTGTGGTAAGAACATTTTGTAACTCTTCTCTTTTAGTGGCTCTTTCCGCAAGTACATAAGCCCCAACGTCTGAAACTACAGAAAACTTATCATTTAACTGAATTCTTGCTTGATCACCATATTTAGTTTCATATCTGGCACTGGGCTTACCCGCATAAATATAAATCACTCGATCTTTTTTATCTAATTTTTGAATTTGATCAGCTGCCGGTAGCTTATTCTCAACCATTAAGGTGTTATCTCGCATAACGGTAGCAACCATAAAGAAAAATAAAAGCATAAAAACAATATCAGGTAATGATGCTGTGTTTATTGCAGCTTGCTCATCGTTTTTTTTCTTTCTAAACTTAGACATACTAAATATTTTTACTTGGTTCAGCCTCAGATAATTTTTGAGGGTACATTTTCTTTAAAACACTAAGTTTAACCTTAAGAGCTGCCTTAACTTTCACTCTAGTTCTAGGATCTGAATATTTTTTATCTGCTTCAACAAAACTCATTCTTTCATTTGGATAAAGAGCGATAAACTCTCTATCTCTTAATTCGTTGTAAGCCGCCACCAATTCATTTTGAACTGATATATATACTTTGTAATCTGTTTCTCTATCGTTTTTTAATGAAATAATAGCTTTATCAGGATTATCTGAAGAAGATCTATCTCTTTCACCTTTACAATAGTCACAAGCTTCTTCACCAAGACCACCACCATTATCTAAAAATTTAACTGCAGCTTTTCTAACATCACTTAGATCCATTAGTTTTTCTTCAACCAAAATCATATTATTTTTATTAACTACAACAGTAAAAATATTTCTTTGTTTAATTACTGGAGGATCAATTACGTCTTCCATTGGAGGAAGTTTTCTGTTAATTCCAGAATCAGTTTCTATAGTTGTAGTAACTAAAAAAAATATTAATAATAGAAAAGCAATGTCAGCCATTGAGCCTGCATTTACTTCTGGTGATTTTCTAGCCATCTATTTCTTGATTAATTTTCTTATCGAACCATAACTCATTGCAGCAATGGCAATAACAGTTAAAAAATAAAACATTTTAATTCCTGTTTCTACCAACCTCGCTCCATTAGCAGATAAAACTGCCCCATCTTGCATAGGAGTTTCTTCTCCAGAAGAAAAAATAAAAGCAGCGATTAAAACTACTAAAAAGGCGCCAATTGACATTAGTGAACTTTTAAGTTTTTCTTTATCAGAAGCTAAATTTTTAATAGAAAAAAATACTGTAATTAAAATAGTTATTGCTAATATTATTTGAGCTAAAAGTATAATAGGTGTGACACTTCCAAAATCTCCTTGCATAGCGCTCATTTCTATTGCATCGTCTCCTTTAGCTACTATCATCAATACAAAAACAGCACCTAAAATCCCTAAAACCGCAACAGTGTACGTAGTTATTTTTTGAATATTCATAAAGTTTATTTTTTGTGTGCTACTAAAATATCTATTAAAGTAATCGAAGCATCTTCCATATCATTTACTATACTATCTATTTTAGCAACAATATAATTATAAAATATTTGAAGAATAATCGCAACTACAAGACCAAATACAGTCGTTAGTAAAGCAACTTTAATACCTCCTGCAACAAGTGAAGGCTGCATATCTCCAGCAGCTTGAATTTTATCAAATGCTTGAATCATTCCAATTACAGTCCCCATAAAACCAAGCATAGGAGCAAGTGCAATAAATAAAGAAATCCAAGAAACATTTTTTTCTAATTGTCCCATTTGAACACCACCATAAGCTACAACAGCTTTTTCAGCACTTTCAACGCTATCTCCTGCTCTATCTAAACCTTGATAAAAAATCGATGCAACTGGACCTGAAGTATTTCTACAAATTTCTTTTGCAGCTTCAGTTCCACCTGATTTTAGAGCGCTTTCAACATCTTCAGTTAGTTTTTTAGAATTTGTAGTTGCAAGATTTAAATAAATAATTCTTTCAATAGCAATTGCTAAACCGAAAATAAGACAAGCAAGAACAATCCCCATAAATCCAGGACCCCCTTCAATAAAACGATTTTTTAATTCTTGAGTGAAACCTCTTTCAGCTGGGGCTTCTTCAACCATAGTTTCTTCAACCATAGTTTCTTCAGCCATAGTTTCTTCTTGTGCTACTTCTTCAACAACAGTTTCGTCTTGTGCATTTAACTGTCCAATATTTGAGAAAAAAACAGCGCCTAATAGTAAAAGTGATAATAGTCTTTTCATTATTTAAGATTTATTCTATGTTATTTTGTTTAATTAAGTTGATAAATATATATAAAAAGTTGAAATAAAAATAATGTTTTTTTAAAGCATAACAGAATGATTAATTGTTAACTACAATATTCTTTATTAAATTTTTAATTAAATAACTTATTCTTATCAAAATTATACGACAAATGATTTAGATTGACATTTTTTATTTTGATTAAAAAACTTATTAAAGTCAAATAATTTTTATTAAAAAAATGGTTTGTATATTTACATTATGAAAAAATCATGTTCTTTATTTTTATTATTATCTATAACTTTTATTTTTGGGCAAAACACTTCCCCAGTAGCTAATAATCAAACTGTATCAACTGACAAATATTCGCCAGTTACTGTAAGCTTGATTGCCACTGATGCTGAAAATGATGTTTTAACATACATCGTCAAGTCTTTGCCTACAAATGGCACATTAAAAAATGGTAGTGCCATTATTAGTTCCTCAGATCTTCCAATAGTATTATCAAGTAATAAAATTATATATACACCAACTGGAGATTATTCTGGAACTGATTCTTTTAATTTTGTAGCTAGAGACCTTTCTTTAGGTTCTTTTGCAGCGGCTAATAATCTAAAATTCATAACTAACAATGGAATTCCTGTAACATACAAAAAAGCGAAAGGAAAAACTTATTTTTTAATTCAAAAAAGCACTGGAACGTCAGGGTCTCCAATTGATTGGACCGTAGCAAAAGAATTAACCGATGCATTGGTCGGAGCTGAAATGTATATTATATTAAATCAAGAAATGGAATTACTTGTTTGGAACGGAATAAAATCTATGGGTTTAAGAGGTCCATTTTGGCTTGGTCTTTATCAAGATAATACTTCTCCAGACTACATTGAGCCTGGAAATTCAGATCAAAACTGGGGAGGGTGGACTTGGACAGATGGAGTGACATTACTAGATCGTGGATATCAAAATTGGTATAATTACCCTGCTGAACCCAATGATTTTCCGACTGAGTTCACAAATGATGGAGACGAAGATTATGGCCAGTTTGACTTTAGCAATAATGGGATTCAATGGAATGACATGAAAATAGGTTCTGGTGCAGCTAAATCATGGCCAATATTTGAGTTTAGCATACAAGATGATGGAAGTGAAAGTAACTTAGCTACAGTTACAATAAACGTATCCAGTACAGGTTTTAATCTTCAGGACGACAATAACAAAGTTCAGGTAAGCAGCTCTACTTGTAATGGCAAGAATGACGGTGCTATTAATTTATCTATTGAAGACATTAGGTTTGATTACACTATCTCCGTTAGTGGTCAAAGCAGTCCTGTTTTAATTACTGGAAACAATAAGACAGCTTCAGTTACAGGTTTAGCTAAAGGAACCTATACTGTTTGTTTTAAAATAGATGGTCAAGTTAATTACGAACAATGCTTCGAAGCAGTTATAGACGAACCTAACAAATTATAGAAGACAATAAATATGAAAAACATTTTAAAATATATAGGTTTTCTTTTTTTTACCTTAAACTTGTTAATCAGCTGTAGTTGTGACGGCTGTGATGATCATCATGAAACTAGTTCTAAAAAAAAATCTACCGTCATGGTTAACCCCAACGCACCAACTTTAACAGCACCCAGCAATAATAATTCCTGTGAAGTTGGAAAAAAAGTTAACGCTAATCGAAGTGAAGTAACCTTTTCTTGGGCTGCAACAGCCAACACTAAAAGTTACACACTTAGCTATACTAACGCAACGACTAATGTTACAAATAACAAAACGTTATTGTCGACTTCAACAACAGCTATCTTAAACAGAGGAACTGTTTATTCTTGGAGAGTAACTGCTCACAATATAATCCCTATTAAAACTGCTACAAGTGGAAGTAGAACATTTTATCTTTCTGCCGAAGCTAAAGTCAATAACGTTCCTTTAGCAGCAGTGCTTAAAACTCCTAGCTCTAACTTAGGGTTAACAAGCTTTACATGGGAAGGTAATGATTCAGACGTTGGAGATATTTTAAGCTATACAGTCTATTTAGATAAGTTAGATGGAAAGCAAACTCCTAAATCAGCTCTAACAAATTTATCTTCTAAAACTGCTAGCGAGACACTAGATGCTGGCTCAACTTACTTTTGGAGAGTTAAAACTACTGATCAAAATAAAAATAGTAGCTTCTCACTAATCTCAACCTTTATCGCAAACTAAAAAAGTTAAATAAAAAAATCCCTTAAAAATTACAAGGGATTTTTTTATTGCAGAGAGGAAGGGATTCGAACCCTCGATACACTTTTGGCGTATACACGCTTTCCAAGCGTGCGCCTTAAACCACTCGGCCACCTCTCTTTTTTATAAGATTTCAAAAATAGGTATTTTAAAAATTATAGATGGAATATTTCTAAAGCATTTTCTGTGGTTATACTAGCCAAATCTTCTTGACTTACTCCATACAGCTCAGACACTTTATTCAAAACATTAATTATATAAGCACTTTCATTTCTTTTTCCTCTGTAAGGGACTGGAGAAAGGTAAGGTGAATCTGTTTCTAAAACGATATGTTTTAAATCAATTTGATTTAAAAATTTGTCTAATCCACCATTTTTAAAAGTGACTACCCCTCCTATTCCGAGTTTAAATCCTAATTTTATAGCTCTATTTGCTTGATCTAAAGTGCCTGTAAAGCAATGAAATACCCCGCGAAGCTTAGAGCATTTTTCAGAATCTAGTATTTCAAAAATTTCATTAAAACCTTCTCTACAGTGAATAACTATTGGTAAATCATTTAAAATAGCAAGTCTTATTTGAAACTCAAAAGCATCTTGTTGCTCTTTTAAAAAAGTTTTATCCCAATACAAATCAATTCCTATTTCGCCAATTGCAACAT
>Ga0209482_1000729_pt1 | contig 26772 bp, 25 predicted proteins | sample CoawatmetaG10DNA_FD_187512 | JGI IMG/M metagenome (GOLD analysis project Ga0209482, IMG submission 187512) | Marine microbial communities from the West Antarctic Peninsula - Coastal water metaG104-DNA (SPAdes) (version 2) | ecosystem: Environmental > Aquatic > Marine > Coastal ...
TATGAAAATTCCAGCATTTATTACAGTTCGATCTTCATCTACTAGATTGCCTGAAAAGTGTTTTTTACCTTTTGGCACAGGATCGGTATTGGAGCATGTAATACGACGAGTAAAGCACTATGATTTAGATCCTATAGTTTGCACTACTACAGAGGTGACAGATGACACCATCATTGAATTAGCTAAAAAATGTAATGTAAAGTTTTTTAGAGGTCCAGTTGAAAATAAACTACTTCGTTGGAGTCAATGTTGCGAGCATTTTGACTTAAAATCATTCCATTCTGTAGATGCGGATGACCCCTTTTTTTGTGGTGATGAAGTGAAAAGAAGTTATGATTTATTGCAAACAGGATTTGATATGGTTACACCTAGTCCATCTTCATCAGGTGGAGGGGCAACAGTTGGCTATTCACTGACCGCTAATATTGTTAAGCGGGCATCTTTAGCTACTTCACATGATCAGGATACAGAAATGATCTGGTCATATATTGAAAAGGTTCCTGGACTAAGTAAGATTATTCTAGATGACCCAAAAGATAATATAATAAGCACAAGAATGACCTTAGACTATCATGAGGATTATGTTTTACTTGAAGCAATCAGATTAATTGTTGGAAACTTGGCTACCCGAGAAGAAGTCTGTAAAGTAATTGAAAATAATCCTGATCTTGTTTATGTTAATTCCTTTCGATCTGAAGAGTGGTCTACCAACCAAAAAAATAAATCACTTTAGTAAACTGGAGAAAAGTATGAATGATATATTTCAACGTATAAATAAGATTAAAAATGATCCTTATGGAAAGTATAACGGAAATGAGATTGATTATTTGTTGGAATGTATGGATTCTGAGGATATAGAAAGTAAGAAAAACCCTTTTGTTCAAAGGTTGGAGCAAAAGTTTTGTGAGGTATTTGGAACAAAGTATGCAATTGCTCATAATTCTGGAACTTCGACTTTACATACATGCCTAGCAGCAGCTGGGGTAGGTTATGGAGATGAAGTAATTTCACCTGCCCATACTGTTATTATGAATGCAACTACAACATTGCACCAAAATGCTATTCCAGTATTTGCAGATATTGATCCAGAAACTTTTAATATTGACCCAAAAGATATTGAAAGGAAGATTACGTCCAAAACTAAGGCTATTTTCGCTGTTCATATGCATGGATTACCAGCAGATATGGACCCTATAATGGAAATTGCAAAAAAGCATAATCTTATTGTAATTGAAGATACAGCTCAGTGTGTACTTGGACGTTATAAAGGTAGATTGTGTGGATCAATTGGACATATGTCTAGTTTTAGTTTTGAGGCTAAAAAGCATCTTTCAATTGGCGAAGGAGGAATGGTTCTAACAAATAACGAGCTTTTTGGAACAACAATTCGCCGAACAGCGTTTAATGGGTATAAAGTTTTGCGAGCTGGAGAAGGACTCAGACAACTTCTGCCGGATGAATTTCAAGATCCTGATTATAAAAGACATAATACTTTGGGTTGGAATTATAGAATGAATGAAATAAGTGCAGCGGTGGGGCTAGCTCAATTGGAGAGAGCAGAATCACTGGTTCAAAGAAGGCAACAAGTGGCCGCATATTATTTGGAGGCTTTGACTGACTGCAGTTGGATTGTCCCACAAAAGGTTCCAGAGGGTTATGAAAATACCTATTGGACTTTTACTTGTAGGTATTTAGGCGATGAAGAGTATGGCTTGACATGGAAGGACTTTTATAAATTATTTAAAGCCAACGGTGGTGATGGCTTTTATGGAGGCCTGTCTGTTGTTTATCAAGAAATTTTATTTGCTGAACTTGGGTTTATGAAAAGTAACTATTTGCCTAATGAATCACCTTTTAACAAGTCTTTTAAGTATGAGAAGGGAATGTGTCCAAATGCAGAAAGAATTCAGCCTCAAATGATGCAATTTAAATGCAACTATCGAAATATTGAAACTGCACTTGAACAATCTAAAATATTGGCAGATACTATTACACAAGTAGAAAGTGGCCAGTTTTCTTTGAGAGTATAAATTAATGAAAGATAGATTTGACATAAGTGGTAAGGTTTTCGTTATAACTGGAGGAACAGGCTTGTTGGGTTATCAACATGCTGCAGCAATAGCTGAAAAAAATGGAATTCCTGTATTGTTAGATATAGAAACGTCTCGATTTCAAAATATTACAGACACTCTTCAAGAAGAATTTAGCTCTAAAGCTTTTTGTCTTGAGTGCGATGTAACATCAGAAGGATCAATTGAAAAGTGCTACCAAAATATAATTGAAAAATACGGTAGAATCGATGGCTTGATTAACAATGCAGCTATTAATACAAAAATGCAGGTTAGTGATAAGTTTGTGCAAACAAAATTAGAAGACTTGTCCTTAGAGAACTGGCAAAATGATTTTAATGTTTCTGTTACTGGTGCTTTTTTATGTAGCCGTATTTTTGGTGGTCATATGGCGAATAATGAAGGCGGTATAATAATAAATATTTCTTCTGATTTAGGCATAATAGCCCCTGATCAAAGGATATATTTTTCAAATGATAAGGAAGAAAGCGCACAAGTTGTTAAGCCTGTTACTTATTCAGTAACTAAGCATGCTTTAATTGGCTTAACAAAGTATCTTGCTACATATTGGGCCGATAAAGGTGTTAGATCGAATGCATTATGTCCTGGCGGGGTATTTAGTGGTCAATCTATAGAGATTGTTCAGCGTCTTACAGAACGAATTCCACTGGGCAGGATGGCGGAAGTCGATGAATACAGAGGCGCTATACAATTCTTATGTTCAGATGCGTCAAGATATATGAATGGTTCTAGTTTAGTTTTAGATGGTGGTCGGACAGTATGGTAGATTTTACAAACAATAAAAATATGAAATTTATCGCTGAAATTGGCCTTAATCATTGTGGTTCAGTTGAAAGGGCAAATGAAATTCTTGAAGACCTATGTGGTACTTCAGTTAATATAATATCATTTCAGATTAGGGAGAGTAGTTTTTATGATAATACACACCCAAGAAAAGTGGAGCTACCTCTTTCCTTTTATGTAAATGCTATAGCACGCATTCACAGGGCAAAAAAGTTGATGTGTATTGCTATTGCAGATTATGAGAAGATATCTCAGTTTGATGATATAGGCGTTGATCAATGGAAGACTCTGAGTTGGGACTTAAGTAATGATAGGTTAATAGGTGCACTTCAAAAAACCAATAAGAAAATTTATGTCTCTACTGGTATTTCAAGTATGAAAGAAATTCAATCAGCCAGTAAAAAGTGGAAAGAAGTTGAATTTATTCATACTCAGCTAAATGACCTAATAGACAGTACTAACTTACAGGCAATTCACACAATAAGAGAGTTTACAGGTCATAAAGTGGCTTTTGGTCTTCATTGTACTGACCATGAAGTTTTGTATTGTGCATTAGCTTTTAAGCCATCTGCTATCTTTTTTTATGTGAAAGATGAAACTGATGCGGAACACCCAGATGATTTACATGCCATACCTACTGGGCTGGTAGAGGAAAGAATTAATATGGTTAATAAATTAAATAAGAGCCTAGGTAATGGGGAGAAGAATGCAATGGAAAACAACATGCATCCTGATGATGATAATATTTGTAATTAATAATAAAAAGATATGAAAACTATTGTAATAGGTGGGTCTAAAGGTATTGGAAAGGCTATAGCTGACTCTCTAACTGAAGCAGATCATTCAGTAATAAGAACTTCATCTAGTGATTTAGATACATCCAACATTCAACAAGTTAAAGATTTTGTAGAAAAAACAGTGGATACAGATGTGTTAGTTTTTAATACGGGAGGACCCCCTGCTAAGGATTTTTTTGAAATAGACGAATTAGAATGGAGTCACTATTTCAACCAATTGTTCTATAGTTTTGTTTATATACTCCAACATTTAAAGATAAATGATAATGGCTATATATTTCTAATATCATCGCATACTATTAAGAACCCGGAAAATAAATTAGTTCTATCTAATTCATATAGAGTTGCTTCATCAAGTGTATTAAAGACAGTTAGCAAACTTTATGCTGAACGAAATATCAGTTGTATAAATATTGCTCCTGGCCCAATTAAAACTGGGCGATTACTTGGATTAGTTGATGATATAGATGAATTTGAAAAAACTCTTCCAATGAAAAGGGCTGGTGATCCACAAGAAATTGGGCGTTTTGTTAAACTAATTATTGAAAATGAAATTAAATATATAAATGGAGTAACTATTAATTTTGATGGGGGATTATCAAATCATCTGTTCTAGTTAAAAGTATAAGTAACTTTTAATAAACATATTAATGACAAGGTTTTTCTTATGAAACAATTTATAAATAATTAAACATACTCTAGATAGGATTATTCCAGGCGGAAGTCAAGACACTCTAAATGGTTGTTCTAAAAGAAAGCTATATTTATCACCATTATCTCTCAAAGGTCTTTGAGATGCACAAGTATTCAATTAGTTGGTTCATTTAATTTATTGTAGGATATTGGTTTGTATGGCGATAGAGCAGTATGGTAAAAAAAGATGATAAACAATAAAGTTAGGAGTTTTAATATTGTGAATAATGATTATAAATTTTCTAACCAAGTATATATAGATAAGCTATTAAAGCATAATGAAGAATATTATAATGATGCTTTAAATTTTATCAAAAATAGCGTTAATTATGATGCCACAATCTGACAAGTTTATTGTTAGTGATAATTCAATCCTAACCAAATATTTTATTAAAGAATACCCGGATGCATGTTTAATTGGATTAACGCGTTACTTGGCAACTTATTGGGCTGAGCAAGGCGTTCGTTCTAATGCATTATCTCCGGGAGGCGTATTTAATGGTCAGAACGATGTGTTTGTACAAAAATTGACATCATTAATTCCTCTAGGCCGTATGGCAAACCATGATGAATATCGTTCAGCTGTCCAGTTTCTTTGCTCTGATGCTTCAGAATATATGAATGGTCAGAACATTGTTATGGATGGTGGGCGTAGTGTTTTATCTTTGCTCTGATGCTTCAGAATATATGAATGGTCAGAACATTGTTATGGATGGTGGGCGTAGTGTTTTATAGAAATAAACTTTATTACATAAAACTAGTCGCAAGAAATATTATTAACCCAGTATCGTGGATTGTAGCTAATTTAATACCAAAACAGAAAAATCTGATTTTATTGACAGGGTCAACGCACTCTAGATATAACGAAAGTTCTCGGTATCTATATGAATATATACTGTTAAATTACAGCTCGTTACAACCTATCTGGATGACGGACTCAAAAACTGTATATGCTTTTTTGTTAGAAAAAAAAATGCCTGTTGCTTATCATAGAAGTATTAAAGGTGCTTTTTGTTATCTAAGAGCAGGCGTTGTAATTGGTACAGGAAGTATTTACCCTAAACTGTATGAATTTGTAGGTAAAAAAACTATAAAAATTTGTTTGTGGCATGGTGTGGGGCCTAGATCAACAAACGCAGTCGATAATGAAGTAAATGATAATCCACTAGTAAAGTCCGCTTTACATAATTTGAAAAAGTTACATTTATTCGATGTGTTTAATTTTACTTCTGAATTTACCGCAACAACTATAGGTAAATTACAATTTATGATCCCTAAAAACAAACGTTTTATATTGGGTTATCCACGTTGTGATCATCTTATGCAGAAGGAGAAAATGGATTCAAGGTTGGATGAAAAAAAGTTTTTTTCATCTATTTTTCCAAAAATAAATCTGAAGTCAAAAACTATTCTCTATTCACCAACATGGCGCGCTAATGATAGGAAGCAATCATTGCCCGTGAATTTATTAAGTGGTTTTAACTTAATAAAATTTGATCAGTGGCTAACTGAAAACAACTTATATCTTTTAATTTCTGTTCATCCTCTTGTGGAACATGAAGCATGCATTCGAGATTGTCATAGGATTAAATATATCAGTGATGATCCATTATTGGATATAAACCAAGTTCTTCCGGAGATTGACTTATTACTTACAGATTATTCATCAATAGCGACTGATTTTATATTGTTAGATCGGCCTGTTATTTACATCATGCCAGATTATGATTTTTTCCTACTTGAGTATGGAATGATCGAGGATATGAGACTCAGTTTACCTGGCTACGAGGTAAAGAGTGCAGATGAATTGGAATCTAAAATTCTAGACTCAATAGTAAACCCTAGTGAAAAAAGTAGTAATAGAACTAAGTATCTAGAAAGATATTACGATACCTCCAATATTAATTCATGTGAAAAATGTTGTGAAATTATAAAAATGAAAATTGATAAGGGATTTAAATAAATGTGTGGGATTCTTTTTACAGATAATCCAACGATTAGCCAACAAAAGTTTTTGGCTGGGCTAAAGTTACAGCAACATAGAGGACCTGATGCACCTGGAGGCTACGCATACGAAAATAATGTTCACTTAGGGCATAATCGACTTAAAATTTTAGATCTTGATGACCATGGTAATCAACCTTTAGCATCATCCTGTGGTAATTATTTAATTGTATATAATGGTGAGATTTACAACTACAAGGAACTTGCAAAAGAATTTAACATAAATCTTCAAACATCCTGTGATACAGAGCTTTTAATTGAGTTGTACATAAAAAAAGGCAGTCAGATGCTTAGCCATCTAAATGGTATGTTTGCTTTTGTTATCTTAAATAGAAAAACAGGAGAGTGGTTTGCGGCAAGAGATAGATTAGGTGTCAAGCCACTTTATTTTTGTAAACACGGTAAATCGTATACATTTTCATCAGAAATGGCATCTATTCTTGAGCTATATGGTACCCCTAACATTGATGAAATTGGGCTAAGGCAGTATAAAAAATTACGGACATTTTTTAATGGTCGTACCATATATTCTGGTATAGAAATGTTTCCTGCTGGTCATTTTATTGAAAATGGAAAAATGCATAAATACTGGGAGTTAACGGTTGATCAACAGGAGCCTCCTTCAGATGAAGAATTATATGAGTTACTGACCAGCGCAATAGATTATCGTTGTCTTTCGGATGTTCCTGTAGGGAGTTATCTAAGTGGCGGAGTTGATAGTACATTAATTGCAGGGCTAGCAAAAAAACCTGATACGTGGACAGTAGGTTTTAGTGATAAAAATGAATTTGAGTGGGCAAAAATTGCAAGTAATGCATTTGGAAGTAGCCATACTGAGGTTCTTGTGGATTATGAGCAATTTATTGAAACAGCCAAATGGCTAATTAAAACACGTGGCGAACCTCTCTCTGTTCCAAACGAAGTATTACTCTACTTAATGACTAAAGAAGTAAAAAAGAAGAATACTGTTGTTCTTAGTGGTGAAGGGGCAGATGAGCTATTCTTTGGCTATGATAGAATATTTAGCTGGGCTATAAATAGTAAGAAATTTGACCTCCACAAATTTGGCGAACTATATTCTTATGGTGGTCATGAAGACGATGAAATTATTGAGGATGCATTAGCACCATTTATGCACCACAAAACGCCTATTGATATTGTTGCTTCATTTTTTCAGGTTTCACACTTGCATGGACTTTTGAGGCGATTGGATAATTCAACAATGCTATGTTCTGTCGAAGCTAGGGTACCTTTTGTTGATTATCGTCTAGTTGAAAGAATGGCAGGTGTTAGCCCGGATTATAGGATGAGAGATGGTATAGTGAAAGAACCACTAAAAAGAGTATTTAATTCTATTTTGCCAGAAGACATTATTTTACGTAAGAAAGTTGGTTTTCCAGTTCCTTTAGATAAAATATTTCAAAATAACGAGGGTACGGCTATGGATGACTGGTTAAATTTCAACTTAGCTAATATATAAACCAATAAACCAATAAACCAATAAACCAATAAACCAATAAACCAATAAACCAATAAACCAATAAACCAATAAACCAATAAACCAATAAATCAATAAACTTATGAAAATAATTATTTTAGCAGCTGGACGAGGTTCACGTTTGATGCCTCTAACACGAAACACACCCAAACCATTGATTGACCTAGGTAGTGGCTACACGCTTCTCGAAAGACAATTGGACAGTATTGAAAAATCAGGCGTCATTGACCGAAGTTATTTTGGTGATTGGATATCTTGCAGAGCAAATTGAGGCTAAGGTTAAAAGACTTCATGATAGTGGGCTGAAAATAAAAACAATCTATAACCCATTTTTTGATGTCTCTAATAATTTAATATCTTTGTGGTTATCTATGACTGAGATGCATTCTGATTTTATGATCACAAATGGAGATAATCTGTTTGATCCTGATATTTTCAAAAATATTGATGCTGATTGTAAAGATGGAGTCTACTTAACTGTTTTTAAAAAAGAACATTATGATGATGATGATATGAAAGTTACCCTTTCTGGAAGTCAGCTAGTCGAGGTTAATAAACAGATATTACCTACAGATACAGATTGTGAGTCACCTGGTTTAGTGCTTGTTAAAGGTGAATCATCTCTTCGCCTATTTCGTAAAAATCTTGATGAGATTATTCGCGAAGTAAGTAGTCGTGATGATTCATCTCTTCGCCTATTTCGTAAAAATCTTGATGAGATTATTCGCGAAGTAAGTAGTCGTGATGATTACTGGCTTGTTTTATTTAATAAAATGGTTGCCAATGGCAACCTTATTGAAACATGGCAAATACCAACAGGAATGAAATGGCAGGAGGTCGATTTTCATCTTGATATAACTAAAGTAATTGAATTGTTAGATGTTTCAAAACTAGATTTAAATTAGGAAGTTCATATGTGTGGTATAGCCGGAATTTTCCAATTTTGTGGTAACACAGATCACGTTAGTCTGAGCAAGAATGTTAAGCATCTTTTAAACTCTATTAAACACAGAGGGCCTGATGATCAGGGAATATCAGATCAGGGACAGTGTGTTCTTGGGATGGTTCGTCTCAGTATTATAGATATACCAACAGGGCATCAGCCCATGTTTTCACCAGACAATCGTTACTCAATTGTTTTTAATGGTGAAGTTTATAATTATCGAGAAATTAGGGATGGACTACAAAAAGAATCTGTTACCTTTGAAACCAATTCAGACACCGAGGTCATTTTAAAAGGGTATATAAAGTATGGTGTTAAAATACTTGACCTCCTGGATGGAATGTTTGCGTTTGCTATATATGATTCATTGAATGAAGAACTCTTTATAGCAAGAGACCGGCTTGGAAAGAAGCCACTTTATTATTATAAAGACTCTGAGAAACTTATTTTTTGTTCTGAAGTACATGCTATATCAAAATATATTGGTCTTGATCTATCCTTGAACAGCCAGTCATATTGGGATTACCTTACATACAGATACATACCTGGTGTAGATACTTCATACTCTCAAATAAAGAAGTTTGAGCGTGGAGAATACAGTCTTATTTCAACAAGTGGAGTAACTAAAAATAGTTATTGGAGTATTCCCCGTGAGTCTTCTTCTGAGCCCGTAAGGGAAAATAAAGTTGACTCGATAGCAGATCGTTTTGGTACTCTATTTTCTCAATCTGTTACTAAAAGACTTGTTGCCGATGTTCCTGTTGGCGTTATGTTGAGTGGTGGAATTGACTCCTGTGCTGTACTTTATGAGGCATCAAAACATCAACCTATAGATTCTTATCACGTTTTTTTTGACACAACTGACAATGACTATAACGAACTTAAGTATGCAAAGCAGATGGCTCAATTTTCTGGGTCACCGCTACACGTTGTTGAGGCAACACGGCAAGATTTCTATGATCAGTTGCTTGATATTTCTAAAATAACTGATGAACCTCTTTCAGATCTAGCTTCTATTCCTTTCAAAATGGTGTGTGACCTTGCTGCCAAAAATGTCAAGGTTGCTCTCTCTGGCGAAGGTAGTGATGAGATTTTAGCGGGATATGGAATTAATTCAATTCAAAGGCGACTACAACTATTGTCTGTATTGAATAGAGTGCCTGAATCTATAAGAAGATGGGTTAGAGTAATTGTTGAAAAAAGGGAGGGAAGAAAGATTGCATTGTTTGATGAAGTCGGGAAGTCTTTAGAACAATGGGGTAAGAACTCCAATTACAATATTACCTACCAGATAAGCCACAATGAAAAGGCTGAATTCTTACATGTTGATACTGAACATGAGTTTTTTGATTCTTCACGCTTTCTTCATGAACTCTATGACAGTGTAGAGGATGAAGATGTTATTAATCAGCTTCTACATATTGTCTCGTCAGATTGGCTTGAACAAGATGTATTGATGAAGTCAGATAAAGTGTCTATGAGTTCATCATTAGAGTTAAGATGTCCTTTTTTGGATCATCATTTGGTTGAATATCTTTTTAAAGTACCAGGTAACTTTAAGGTTGGTAATTTAAATGGCCAACATCAGTCAAAATTACTCCTCAAGAAATACCTGTATGGAAAAATTCCGGACAACCTCGTATTTAGAAAAAAACTAGGTTTCCCTGTGCCGTCATATGATCTAAAAGCACAGAAAGATGTTGAATTTATGTATGATATGAAAAATTCCGGATAACCTCGTATTTAGAAAAAAACTAGGTTTCCCTGTGCCGTCATATGATCTAAAAGCACAGAAAGATGTTGAATTTATGTATGATATTTTGAATTCGGATGACTGTTACTATCTCCAAATATTTCAAAAAAATAAAGTAATGAAATTATTAGATTCATTAAAATATAATTTTTCGGAAAGTGGTTCACTTAAGCATTTTCTTTGGAGTGTGGTGGTATACGAGCTATGGGCAAAAGGCAAAGTTTAATAATTAAGGGGTTATTCAATGGCAACTAAATTTTCTGCAAAGATAATTGAAAATAATGAGAATGGTGATAACAGTGAGAATGAGTCATGGTGGCAAAATAATCCTATGACTTATGACTGGGATCATGATTTAGGTGAAATAAAATATAATGAAAAGTATTTTACGGCGATTGATCAAATATTTGGTTATGGACATTCTTTATGTAATAACCCAAATTGGCCAAAAGGACGAATTCTTGAAAACTTTATACCTTATGACGAGACAAAAGATAAACGTGTTTTAGAGGTGGGGTGTGGTTCCGGATTGGTATCAAGTCATCTTGCAAAATCGGGCTCAATGTTAACTTCGATCGATTTAACTAAACAAGCCATTGAAACGACTACTGAGAGATTTAAATTATATAATCTTAAAGCAGACATTAAGCAAATGAATGCTGAAAGTATGGGGTTTGATGATAACACCTTTGACTTTGTTATTTCATGGGGGGTTATTCATCACTCTGGGAGTATGCAAAACATTCTTAATGAAATTTATCGTGTGCTTAAACCTGGAGGTAAGGCTTATTTAATGGTCTACAATAAAAACAGTATTCGTTCACTAATATTTGCTCCAATTTGGTTAGGTGTTATACGGGGTAAGCTACTTAAGTATAATCGAAAAGAAATTATTAGTAATATTACGGATGGGTATATTGCTCGTCATCTCACAGAAGATGAGTTTAATAGTATGGCAAGCTCTTTTAAGAACATTAATTATACATACTCTGATGAAGTAGATACTATTTCCTCTTATTTTTTAGGACCGTTTCGGCGAATATTAAAACCATTTAAAAAAATAAAACATAAATTAGAATATTTTTTAGCAACTCGATGGGGATGGTATATGCAGATTGTTTTAGAGAAATAATATAATGAATATTTTAATATGGAATGAATGCTATGTTGCGGGGGGAGCTGATTGGTCACTTATAGATCTCGTTCTTCATTGGCCTAATTCAGAAGATACTTTTGTTTTATATATTAATAATTCTCATGAAGGGTTGGAGCTTCTTAAAGAAAAAATGCCGTCTAATGTTGAGGTGCGAGAATTTCAAAGCATAATGGAGTTTACTGAGACTGTTACATTAAACAGATTTTTTAAACATAGGTTGATAAAAAAACTGGTCTTGGCTTTATCAATACCCATTAATTATTTTGTTTATAAACGAGAGATCTCTGGAAATAATTTTGATGCACTCTTAATGAATAATGGAGGTTACCCTGGCGGTCTAACTAATTTCATGGTTGCATTTGCAGCGCAGTCTTTGGGGATAAAGAAAAGAATGATGATTGTTCGTAACTATCCCCCTTATCATTCAAGTAAAAATATCATTATGCGTTTATCAGACTGGGTGTCAAACAAGTCATTAAATAAAATGGTGGCTGTTTCTAATTCGTTAAGTGATTCAATAAAAAGTAAAACAAGTATTGATACTGACTTAATCGATGTGATTCATAATGGCGTTTCAGTAAAAAATAAAATTTCTGATGATAATGATGGTATTCAAGTTTCGTTTGAGAAGGGACTTTCCGTTGGGATTATTGGGACTTTACAGGAGAGAAAAGGTCACCAGTTTCTTTTTAAATCGTGGGTGCAGGTTATAAAAGAATTCGAAAAGGCACGTTTGTATATTGTAGCTTCGAAAAGCAGTGGAGATAAAAACAAGCTTATTTTGCTAGCAAAGGAACTAGGTATTGCACATTCAATTGTTTGGATTGATTTTACTAGAAATGTTGGAGACATATATAAGCAACTTGATGTGGTTGTAATGCCTTCATTGGAGTATGAAAGTTTTGGAAGAATTATTGTCGAATCAATGGCTTTTTCTGTACCTATAATTGCGACTAAAGTCGGTGGAATGCCTGAGTTAATCAATCATGGTAAAGATGGCTTTCTAGTAGAAAAAAATGATGATGATGCTCTAGCTTCTCAGATTATAGATTTATTAAAAAACCCTGAGATGAGAAAATCTGTAGGTGCGGAAGGGTTTAATACTTACTCTACAAAGTTCACTGCCGATATAATGTCAAATAACTATTGCCGTTTACTTCATGAGTTGAAGTAGTATAAACAATGATTTTAAAAGTTGAGTTGTATTCATTTTTACGTTGGTTGACTGGTGTTAGTATAATCAATGCTATAACCTTTTATTTATATAAGTTCAGCATAAAGGTTTTTAGAAAAATAAGTTTATTTAAAAGAACAAAATATCCAATATCAGTTAAGAAAATAATCATTTCGAATGCCGTGTTTAATGACACCCCAATTCTTAGTAGTGTAATCTTGCCGAGTGTAGGAGGTGACTTAAAATATCACCCTAAAAATATTCCTTTAGCAGGTTGTTTACTTAGTATTAATGCCGGACATATTGACTGGGAAGAAGAGCTGCTAGATCCTGAAGATGAAGAGTCATTACATAGGTGGAATTGGTCAATTCGCTTGCGGTCATCGGTGAATGAATATGATATGAACGCTCTTGTATCATGGGTGTTACTCCAACAAGAAACTTGGGTTGATAAATTTCAATGTGAGCTTTTCGAAGAGGGGACAAATGGATTGCTCAGGTGGGAAAGTTATACTGTAAGTGAACGGATTAGCAATAGTGTTGTTTTTTATCAAGGCTCTATAAATGGCTGGCCGTCGTTGAAAATTAAAAATGCACTTATCGAACAAGTTCTTTTTTTACTCAAAAACTTAGAATATCTTGGTGATAAGACAGGTAACCATATAATTAATAATGCTCGTGCTATTTATTTGGCAGGGGTTGCATATGGATGTCATAACTGGAAACAGATTGCTACTACTATTTTTGAACGAGAGTTACCAAAATTAGTTACAGCTGATGGGTTTATGCGTGAAGGTTCGTCGCATTATCAATTTTTATTTACTAGATGGTTACTTGAGGTTTATTATTTTGCTTCACTTGAAGGTGATTCAAGAGTAATGACTTTTCTTGCCCCGATTATAAAATCATTAATTGATAAGTGCCATTTTTTTCTTATATATAATGAAGAAAAAAAGAATTGGACTATTCCTCTATTCGGTGACATATCACCAGATTTTCCTCCTGAGTGGCTACTGTACTTACCATGGAGTCAATTTGCATCTTCATTTGTTGTTCCTCCTTCTCCTGCACCGGTGAATATTTTAGATGGTTGGAATAGATTATGGGAAGATAAGAAGCATGCTTTGAATTCGGTCCCTTCTACAAATAAAGAAAATAACTATAATAAAAAATCTTCGGGATATCAAAGTAGTGGTTGGTTTCGTTATAAGTACTTGGATAATACACTTTTATACCGCTTAGATAGAGACGCTATACCTAATTATGTAGGTCATCATCATTATGATATCTACCACTTTTGTTTGTTTAGTAAAGGGATTCCATTATTAGTTGATGCAGGCAGAAAAAATTATAGCCTGTCAGATCCATTTGGTAAATTTGGCTTGTCTCCAAATGCTCATAATTCTATTTTAATTGATGGCGTTGGAGTTGTTCCAGAAAAATATTGGTTCTATCCTAATGAGTATTCTCAAGCAAGGAATATTTCAAGTGTTCATAAAAATAAAAAGTCTATTGTGATTACGATCGAGTCGACAGGTTTTCAGCGACTCTCTTCTCCTATTTCATTAATTCGGACTATAACGCTCACTGATAATAGTTGTGAAATAGAGGATTGCTTTACAGGTGAAGGAACTCACCAAATTACATCTTTTTTTCATTTTGCATTTGAAGGCGAAATTCAATCACTTTATGGAAACCAACTTTTATTTAATACTGAGTCGATTTGTGGAAAGTTTGAGTGTGATGAAAAAAATAAACTTATATTAGAACACCATAATGGCGGAAGTTCACCTTTGGGTTGGCAAGTTACGAAGTATGGAAGCTCTAAACCAACGAGTACATTAGTTTTTGATGGCGAAGTTAGTTTGCCACTATCTCAGAAGTATAAAATAATATGGAATTAGTATAAGTATGTGTGGAATTTGTGGTGTTCTCAATCATGATGGCAAACCAATTAATCGTGATGAATTAATGAAGATGAACGATGCTATGGCTCAACGTGGGCCTGATGATTCAGGTGCTTATTATAATGGATCATTTGGCATGGCAATGCGTCGACTCTCTATTATTGATCTGCCTGGAGGACACCAACCTTTATCCAATGAAGATGGGACGATTCATTTAGTTTTAAATGGTGAAATTTATAACTATATAGAACTAAGAAAGGACATGGAAAAGCGAGGGCATCGCTTTAAAACCAATTCGGATGTAGAGGTGTTAATCCATCTTTATGAAGAATATGGTCTTAATGCCATAGATCATCTAAATGGTATGTTTGCATTCGCTTTATGGGATGAAAAAAAACAACGACTTTGGTTAGGGCGAGATCGGCTTGGAATTAAACCTTTGGTTTATCGTTTTAATAAAAATTCTTTTAGCTTTGCGTCCACAATTGATGCTCTAGCACAACAAGAAAGTTTTGAGAAAAAAATCAATGAAGATAGTATTCTGTTATTTTTGATGCTTGCATATATTCCTACCCCAAATTCCATTTGGGAAAATGTTCACAAGTTACCGCCGGCTCATTGGTTATTGGTTGAGAATGGGGAAATTCGTACTCATAAATATTGGTCGATTGAAAAGAAAGATCGAAATATCTCGCATGACGAATTTTTAGAAGAAGTAAAATCTCACCTAGATGATTCTATTGAATTGCATGGGCGTAGTGATGTTGATGTTGGTTCATTTTTGAGTGGTGGTTTGGACAGCAGTGCAGTAACAGCATTATTTTCTCAAAATAGTAAACGTAATATAAAAACATTTTCTATGGATTTTATGGGGAAGGAAGATAATGAAGGTCACTACGCCAAAATGGTAGCAGATCATTATAATACAGAACACTATGCTTATGCACTATCACCGGATAAAGCGCTGTCTACGTTAGATAGTTTATTGCTTGATATGGATGAACCTATGGCAGATTCTGCAATAATCCCATCTTTCTTATTGAGCAAAATGGCAAAGGATGCAGGGTTAAAAGTCATGTTGTCTGGTGCAGGTGGAGATGAGGTTTTTGGAGGATACTATCGGCATTATCGATCTAAAAGAGATCGACTGGCTGGCAAATTTCAATGGCTGCCTTCAATGATAAAGAACAGGCTAATAGATACTATACCCTCTTCATTTATGCAATATGCGTGTATTGCGAGTAATAGTTCTGGTTTTTCTTACGGTATAAATACATCAGGTATAAATCTAGGAATCTTGAACAATTTGATGTGTAATAACGGAAAGTTTCCAAAAGCACTTGATTTGTTAAGAGCACAATTTGATGGTTTACCGGAACTGGAAAAAGAATGGGGCTTTTCTTATTCTAGGATGTTATTTGATATAAAGCATTACTTGGTTGATAATGTTCTTGCTATTACTGATAAAACGAGCATGGCAGCCTCTATCGAAGCACGAGTACCATTACTAGATCACCGTCTAGTAGAGCTAGCAGTAGAGCTAGCATTTTCTGTTCGGCCAGAAATTAATTTAACAGGAGGTTTTTCAGATGCAAAAAGCAGTCTTAAAGCCGTTGTTAGAAATGATTTGCCTAGCCAAATTCTAACTAGAAGTAAAGCTGGATTTAACGGGCCCGTAGAAAGATGGATAGAAGAAAAAATTAAACATATAAATCCAAAAAAATATTTAGACACTTTTAGTTCTTCATTGCTGCATGATTTTATTGATGCTAATGAGATGAAAAAATTACTGGAGTCTTCTTCTAACTCCACACAAACTTCTGAAAATATTTTTATTATTATGGTGCTAGGCCAATGGTTAGAGGGCCAACTTTAAATGACTGAAAATAACTCTATAAGTGTTATTTTCCCAACCTATAATTCAGACTCATATGTTGAACAAACATTATCATCATTATTAAATCAATCTATATCTCCAGATGAAATTATCTTTTCTGATGATGGTTCAACCGATAACACGGTAAAAATTCTGGAGGATTGGAAGTGTCGGTTTGAAGAGCTTGGAATTAATACCCTTATTCTGATTAATTCACATAAAGGTCCAGGTGCTACTAGAAATATAGCTATCGAACATTCTACAAATGAATGGATATCGTTTCTTGATGCTGATGATATATGGAAGAAAGATAAAATATCTAGAATCAAAGAAATGATCAAAAAATTCCCCAACAATAATGTTTTTTTACATGGCGAAGAATATGTGCGTCTTGATGGAAAGAAAACAATTATGATGCACGGAGAGAATTATAAAGTAGACAAATCGCTTTCTAGGCAGCTATACCGTAGATGTTTTTTTTCCACATCAGCAATAACGTTAAATAAAAATGCGTTAATAAATGGTATATTTGATTCATCTTTACCTAACGGTCAAGATTATGAATTGTGGTTGCGATCATCTCCCTATATGAAGTTATGTGTGGTGCCTGAAATATTAGGTGAATATGTTGAACAATCTAGCAGTATCACTGCACGACCTTATTATCAAAGATATTTTTCACAAGTTAGAATACTTGCTAGACACTTTGAGAAGGGAGGTGTTTTGTTAGCTTGCTATATGATTCTAAGAGTAACATTGAGTAAGCAGTGGTTTTCTATGATGCAACAATGGATAAGTGGTACTCAGAAACATTCAGGGTGAATGGATTAGCTATGGCTTAGTTTGATTATTGTAAGTTTAAAATGACAGTGGCGAATAAATACGCTAACAGAGTACAAATCAATTATAAAGGTATTATGAAGAATGGGGAAATTTGTCCAATTATTGTTACCAATGACTTCTTTAATTATCTTAGCTTTACTATATGTAAGGTTAATCAATAGTTCTCTCGTTGTTAAGGTTCCAGTTGGATGGTTTAAGTTTGGCGTTGCATTTATAGCTTTAGGACTGACTAATTTATTTGTTTCAGTTTATGTTAATGATTTCATATCGATTATAAATATTCGATACGTTTTGGTTGACATAACTTTAGGTGTCTTTATTTTAAGTTTGAGCAACTATAACAAGTATTTATATGTTTTTTCTAACAAAATATTTGTTGTTGCGGCGGTAAGTAATTTGCTGATTATATTGGTAGAACAGTTTTTGTGGTTTTTTGATAGGGGGTTATTAGCAGATCTTCAAAGAGTCATTGCTCCAGCAACTACATATCATGGGGTAATAAACAGACCTGCTTTTGGTTTTCAATTATTACGTCCACTTGGTTTGTTTGGGGGGGTTCATGCAGCGAGTCTTTTCGTATTGATCTCCTTTTTAAGGTTTATGGCATTAAAAAATCTACCTTCAATGAAGAATAACTTTTATTGGCTTGTTTTTTTGCTCTTTATATTTAGCTTACAATCTGCGCAGACTATAATTTTATCTGTTTTTGCTTTTTTTGTGGCTTTTAGTATAGGCAAAAAGAATATTTTCATGCCTATGGCAATACTGTTTTTGTTTTTACTAACATTTTTATTTTTATGGCATCGTCACAAGATGGGTTTAAAGAAAATATTTCATATACAGATAATGGCTTTATCTCAGGTTCCTTGGCCTTTGGTGCAATGTTTTATGTGGTGTATTTTATTTTTTGTTTTAGTATCTTCAAGTTGAAAAATCATTCTAATACTAAAGTAACATTGTTTATTGGTTCATTTGTTCTTGGAGCAACAATTATTCATTACCCCATTGGGTTTGGGGCTGGGTTGTATGCTTTGTTCTTAATGAATTTTTACTACTTATATCATTATGAGAAGCTATCAAATAATATTGTTTATGAAAATAGCAATTCTTATGCTTTGAATAAGAAAGAGTAAATAACCTCAATATGATTTGTATGGTAAATGGATTGAATGATTTATTATTGACCGAGGTTGATTGTAGGGTTTTTCTTGCTGCTTTAGACTGAAAAACTAGTTTGTAATTGTTTGATAGAGAAGATTTTATATGGGCTATAGTCATAAAGGTTTAACGTATTTAAATCCTATTTTACAAGTTGTGCGTAAAATAGGAGTTGCTTTGCATATAGTCTCTCCGAATCGATTAAGGGTATTAATTTATCACGACATTCCTTCTGAAGAAGAAGGTGCTTTTAGAAAACAAATGCATTCGTTAAAAAAACATTGGAATATTATTACGCCTTCAGAGTTTGAGCAAATGATAACTGGAGGCAGTCAAATTAACGGAGATAATCTATTAATAACCTTTGATGATGGGTTTAGTAGTAATCGTATTGTTGCTGAAAATGTATTAAATCCTCTTGGCATTAAAGCAATATTTTTTGTTATATCAGATTTTGTTAAAATTAAAGATCGTGCTGAATCACATAAATTTATTGCTGACCATATTATCCCAGGTTCAAAAGTTTTAGATATCCCTAAGTCTTGGGGGAATATGCAATTAAAGGACTTATCCGCTTTAATAAAACAGGGGCACACAATTGGCTGGCATACTAAGCTACACAAACGTTTAAGCGAATGTTCTTCTAAAAATGAATTAGAGGATGAGTTAATTTTAAGTTCCGAAAATCTTTCACATCAACTAGGTATAGAAATTAATCATTTTGCCTATACTTTTGGTGATCTTGAAAGCTTTAGTGAAGCGGCTCATCTAGTTGCCAAACGTAAGTTTCGTTTTATTTATTCTGGATTACGTGGTAATAACATACAAAATATTTCACCGTTAGCCATTCGTAGAGATGCTGCCGCATATCAACTTCCTAATAATGAATATCGGGTTTTTAATAATAGACTATTAGATTCCTTTTTAGGTGGGTTTGCAGATTTTCGTTATAAATTATCAAAAAAAATATTGGATTCATGGTGTAGGGAATCCTAAATGCTTAATTTTACTAATGCACCATTACCAAGTTGGATGCAATTTGCAAAAGTGCTCTTCATAAAGGCTACTGATACTCAAATAATCAAACCTTGGTTACAAAATGACGAGCAGCATTTTTGGTTTTCTCGATCAGCTTGGTCTCTATATGCAATAGCGTTATTTAGAATTAAGTTTTTTGGACAAGATAATATTCAAGTATGGGTTCCTGGTTTTTTTTGTAATGCTTCTTTATCACTATTACGTGACTTGGGGGTTGAATTGCAATTCTATCCGTTATTATTAGATGGCAAACCTGATATGGATAGATGCAAACAGATGTTAGAACAAAGTTCTCCTGATTTAATTTTGTTTGTGAATTTTTTTGGAGAAATGTTTGATGCTAAAGACTTGGCAAGTTTTGCGAAAAATAATAATGCATGGCTTATTGAAGACTGTGCTCATTGCCTTAAACCAGAAAACGGTATTGGTTTGACAGGTGATTTTGTATTATATAGCCCTCACAAGTTTCTTGCTTTACCTGATGGAACCTGATGGAGCACTATTGTTAATTCGTAGTGATGGACCATCAAATTTAACAAAGGTTGAATTTGATGATGTATATAATAAATTATTGCTTAAGGAAAAATCATTTTTCCTTACAAGTGTTAAATGGTTGATTAAACGTTTTATACAAAAATTAGGTATTCGTAGAATGGTTAATTTCATATCATATCAACATGATGATATAAAAACAAACTCATCGTGGTTACCTGGACCAAAAATGAGTACTTTAGCGAAGTCCTTTTTGTATTTAATGATTCCAGAATTAGAAAACGAAGCGAGAAATAGAAAGCGTAATGCTCTAGAGTGGAAGTCTGAGCTGTTGAGTCATTATTGTCTTAAGCAAGATGTTAAAGCTTTATTTAGAAAAAACACTCCTTATTTAGCAGGTTTTCAGGTCGAAACAAAAGCGCAAGCAAAAAAAATATTTGACCAATTACAAAATGCTAATGTGCCAGTAACTACATGGCCAGATTTGTCACCAGAAGTACTTCATGATATGCCAGGGCAAAATATATCCATTGAAAGACGATATACAAGGTTTTATTTGCCAGTTCATTCATCAGTTGAACCAAAAAAAATTAGGGAGACTATACGTTGTATACAGTAAAAGAAGTCGGGATTTCAGAGTGGGATAGTTATATTGATAAGTGTCAAAAGATCAATATGTTACAGTCATGGCAGTATGGAGATGCGAAGCAACAAAGTAGTAGATGGAAAGCAATACGTTTCAAAGTTTTAAATGATAAAAGAGAAGTAATTGCTATAATGCAATTACTTTCTATGGCATTACCAATTATTGGTGGTGTAGCAAGAATGAATCGAGGCCCACTTTTGATAGGCGATGTTGATCTTTCTTTGTCAGAAAAAATAGCTGCAAATATTATAGCGGCTCTAATACAGGAATCTAAAAAAAGACGCTGGTGGCTAATACAGATTGCTCCGGAAATGAAAGACACTGAAAACGCTAGTAAATATCTGAGTGATTTAGGGTTAATAAAACAAGATGTAGCTCCATCAGCATCAGGCTTAGTATTACTTGAGCCTGACGAAGAATCTTTAATAATGGGATTTAAAGGGAAGTGGAGAAATTGTTTACGCAAAGGACAAAAGCTTGGTGTATCGATTACTATAAAAGAAGGTGATAGCTCTGATCTATCAATATTATTAAAGTCTTATCAGCAACTACAAAATGCTAAAGGTTTCTCTGGGTTGCCGGACAACTTGATTTCTGCTTTAGCTAAACAGTCAGGTAATAAATGGCAATTTACATTATACATTGCTATTGATAAATCTTTAACTGAGCTAGATAAAACTGTAGGAATGTTAGTTGGAATAAGACATGGAGATACAGCAACCTATATAATTGGTTCATCAAATGATACTGGTAGGAAATTACAAGCTAACTACACCTTGCTCTGGAAGGCTATATTGCATTCTAAAGAAATTGGTTGTAAATGGTTTGATATTGGCGGTTTAAATGCGACAACTCCAAGTGGAATTGCACATTTTAAGAAAGGCGTGAATTCAGAAATATATAGCTTGATAGGAGAGTGGCGAATGTTCATATTTCCATGGACAAAAAACCAATAAATTTAAACCACTACTACGAAGTATATAATGTATATAATTTATATGTTGTACATTTTCTACAATAGCCTCTAACGAGTTGATTTTTATAACTATTGCTGAAATTACTAATAATGTCATCGTGATTGTGTTGTTTTCGATATAAAGGCTTGAATGTTATGTACGATTTAGTTATTAATGCACCAAATGTACGTGCTGGTGGTGGCTTTGTATTATTGGAATCAATTTTAAAACATCTAGACAAAACAAACCTTCGATGTTTATTAATAGCTAATGAGCTAGTGCGTAAGAAGCTGGCAAGATTTAATAACATTGGTGTTGTTTTCGATATAAAGGCTTGAATGTTATGTACGATTTAGTTATTAATGCACCAAATTTACGTGCTGGTGGTGGCTTTGTATTATTGGAATCAATTTTAAAACATCTAGACAAAACAAACCTTCGATGTTTATTAATAGCTAATGAGCTAGTGCGTAAGAAGCTGGCAAGATTTAATAACATTGAAACTCACTATGTTTCTCATAGTATTTATGCGAGGTTAAAAAATGAACTGTATATAAACAATATAGCTAAACAAGCAAAAAAATTTTTATTCTTTGGGAATGTACCTCCCGTTTTTAATCTTAAATGCGAAACTATTCTATACGTACAGAATGCTTATATAATTAACAATTACTCTTTAAATGGATTCTCTTTGAAGCAACATATTCGTTTGGTGATTGAGCGGTTATGGTTTAATTTTTTTTATAATAATGTCGATCGCTTTGTTGTTCAAACACAATCAATGAAAAACCTTTTACAGAGTAAGATTGAAAGAAATGTTGAATTACTTCCGTTTTCAGATTTTGCTTATATTGAAACAAGTTCTGTGGTTGATGTTGATTTTTTATATCCATCAAGTGGAGAGCCACATAAAAATCATAAAAATTTAATTGAGGCTTGGGTGCTTTTAGCAAAAAAAGGTTTTTTCCCTGAGCTCCATCTCACATTAGATGAAACCAATCACCAAAATTTATTGCTATGGTTAAATGATAAAGTTACTCATCACTCACTAAAAATTAAAAATATTGGACATTTGAAATCACACTCAGAAATGCTGTGTCGTATTAAATATTCAAAATGTTTGATTTTCCCATCATTGCTTGAATCTTTTGGTTTACCCCTTATCGAAGCAGAGTATTTCAGTACTCCAATATTAGCTCCAGAACTAGATTATGTAAGGGATGTTGTTAAGCCGCATCAAACTTTTGATGCTCAGTCTCCAGTTTCCATATGTTCTGCTGTATTACGTTTTTTGAATAAAGAGGAAAATAATAGTATTTTACAGCCTGAACAGTTTATTAATAAAGTTATGATGTAAATGTTAAACCTGTTGAGTTTAAGTTAAGGTGTTACTTTTAATTTCGTTATGAAAATCATATAAATAGGTATTTTGATTGAATATTCTTATTGTAAGTCAATATTTTTGGCCTGAAAATTTTCGTATTAATGATGTGGTTAAAACATTAACAGAAAAAGGTCATATAGTTGATGTATTAACGGGTAAGCCAAATTATCCTGATGGGGATATATTTTCAGATTATTCCGTATGGGGAACTTCTAAACAAGTGTGGAATAACTCAACATTATATCGCATACCTTTAATTCCGAGAGGTAAAAAAAGTACATTAAGATTAATAGCTAATTATTTATCATTTGTTATTTTCGGTGTTTTATTAGGCCCTTGGTTATTAAGAAAGAAACGTTATGATGTGATTTTTGTCTATGGCGTTTCTCCTATTTTAAAGGCAATTCCAGCAATTTTTCTTTCATGGTTTAAAAAATGCCCATCTGTAATATGGGTTCAGGATCTTTGGCCAGAAAGTTTAGAAGCTACTGGGTATGTTCAGAATAAACATATATTAGGAGTTGTGGGTAGTTTGGTGCGTTGGATTTATCGTCATGTTGATCTGCTACTTGTTCAATCGCATGCTTTTGTAAAACAAGTTTCACAGATGTCAGCAAATATACCTGTGTTGTATTACCCAAATTCAGTTGATACATCATTCTCCAAACCTGCAAATATTTTAGTGCCTGAAAGTTCAATTCTTGATAATGGCTTTTCTATTTTATTTGCAGGAAATGTTGGAACTGCTCAGGCAGTTGAGACTATAGTTGAAGCTGCTAATTTGCTAAAAGAATATCAAGATATAAATTTTGTAATACTTGGTAGTGGTAGTCGTTTGGAATGGATGAAAGAGCAGGTAATACAACGACAACTTAAAAACTTACATCTTCTCGGACGTTTTCCGGTAGAAACAATGCCTACTTTCATGCAAAAGGCCTCTTCGTTATTGGTTAGTCTTACTGAACAGCCTATATTTACTATGACAGTTCCAAATAAGGTGCAGGCATACATGGCATCAGGTAAACCAATTTTGGCATGTTTAAATGGAGAAGGCGCAAGAGTCGTAACTGAGGCAAAAGCAGGGATATCTATATCAGCTGAGGATGCTCATGGTTTAGCTGATGCTATTTTGAAGTTATATCAAATGTCTGATCAACAAAGAGATGAAATTGGTGAAAATGGACGTTGTTATTACAAGACTCACTATGATCATGAAATGTTAGTTGAACAATTAATTGAGCATTTTAAAAATGCTTCAGATTTATATAAGAGGTCAAAATGAAGGTTTTAGTTATTGGTGCAAGTGGAATGATAGGGAGCACAATATTCCGAGTTATTGCTGAGAACAAAGATTGGTCTATATATGGTACTATACGTTCAGAGTCAGCAAAACAATTCTTTATGCCAGAAATAAGAGAAAACCTTCTAGCGAATATTGATGTTATAAATCATGATTCTTTAATCAATGTTTTTGGCAAGGTTTGTCCTGACGTTGTTATTAATTGTGCCGGGCTAACGAAACATATAACGGGTTCTAATGATCCAGTAAACGCCATGCCTATAAATGCATTAATGCCACATAGGCTCGCAGAGTTGTGTAAATTACTTAATGCACGATTGATACATATTAGTACTGATTGTGTTTATTCAGGGAAAAAGGGGAATTACCTGGAGTCTGAACCAGCAGATTCAATGGATGTTTATGGCCAGTCAAAGTTGCTCGGTGAAGTAGATTATCCTCATGCTGTGACATTACGTACCTCAACAATTGGACATGAATTTTCAACTAAACATGGTTTATTAGAATGGTTTTTATCACAAGAAGGTGAATGTAACGGGTTTCTACGAGCAATATTTTCTGGATTACCTACAATTGTCCTTGCACAAATAATTCGTGATATAGTCATTCCGAATAATGATTTACGAGGCTTATATCATGTTGCAGGACAGCCAATATCTAAATATGACCTGTTAAAATTAATAGCTGAAGTTTACGGTAAATCAATTAAGATTATAAAAGATGAAAACTTTACTATCGATCGTTCATTAAACTCAGATAAATTTAAGACTGCAACAGGTTATACGCCTTCTGCATGGCCAGAGTTAATACGATTAATGCATTCATACCAATAGCCCAGGAAAGAAAATGTTTAAAGATAAAGTATTAATGATTACAGGTGGAACAGGTTCCTTTGGTAAAACTGTGTTAAAGAGATTTTTAGATACTGATGTTAAGGAAATTCGTGTTTTTAGTCGAGATGAAAAAAAACAAGAAGATATGAGGATTGCCTTTAATAATGATAAATTAAAGTTTTATATTGGCGACGTAAGAGATTTTAATAGTGTCATGGAATCAATGCGTGGAGTAGATTATATTTTTCACGCAGCAGCTCTGAAACAAGTACCATCTTGTGAATTTTATCCAATGGAATCAGTTAAAACTGGAGTAGATTATATTTTTCACGCAGCAGCTCTGAAACAAGTACCATCTTGTGAATTTTATCCAATGGAATCAGTTAAAACGAATATTATTGGTGCTGAAAATGTTATTAATGCTGCTATTGCTTGTAATGTTAAACGAGCTGTTTTTTTAAGTACTGATAAAGCGGTATATCCTGTTAATGCAATGGGTATATCAAAAGCGATGATGGAAAAGTTGGTGATCGCGAAATCACGTATGATTTCTGAAGGTGGTCCAATTCTTTGTTCTACGCGTTATGGTAATGTGATGGCATCTCGTGGTTCTGTAATACCACTATTTATTAAACAATTAAAAAATGGGTTACCTTTAACGGTTACTGATCCTTTAATGACTCGATTTTTAATGTCATTAGAAGATTCTGTAGATCTTGTTATACGTGCATTTGAAGATGCAAAGCAAGGTGATATTTTTGTGCAAAAAGCACCTGCATCTACTGTTGAAGACTTAGCGAGTGCACTTAAAGAATTATTTAATAAAGGTAACGAAACTAAAATAATTGGTACACGGCATGGTGAAAAATTATTTGAAACCTTAGTATCGCGTGAAGAGATGGCTAAGATTGATGATCTTGGTCGATACTACCGTATACCAGTCGATGATAGAGATCTTAATTATAATAAATATTTTATAGAAGGTAATTTACAGGAAAGTGTGATTGATGATTACACATCACATAATACCGAACGCCTTTCTACTGAAGAAGTAAAAAAATTACTATTAACTCTAGACTATATTAATGGAGAACTTAATGCTTAAGGTAATGACCATTGTTGGAACACGTCCAGAATTAATAAAAATGAGCCGTGTTATTGCAGAATTAAATGAACAAGTAAATCATATATTGGTACATTCAGGACAAAATTTTGATTATGAACTAAATCAATTATTTTTTGATGAAATGGAAATTCGTAAACCGGATTATTTTCTTGAAGCTGTTGGTGGAAATGCTGCGCAAACAATAGCAAAAGTAATTGAGAAAAGTGATGAGGTCATGGCAAAGGAACAACCTGATGCTATTTTACTTTATGGTGATACCAATACATGTCTTGCTGTCATCGCGGCAAAAAGACGAAAAATACCGGTTTTTCACATGGAAGAC
>Ga0209482_1000730_pt1 | contig 26751 bp, 32 predicted proteins | sample CoawatmetaG10DNA_FD_187512 | JGI IMG/M metagenome (GOLD analysis project Ga0209482, IMG submission 187512) | Marine microbial communities from the West Antarctic Peninsula - Coastal water metaG104-DNA (SPAdes) (version 2) | ecosystem: Environmental > Aquatic > Marine > Coastal ...
CACCAGGCATAAACATTTTTGGTAAACTTTGAAGTCCACCTTCAATTAAAGCACGTGCGCCATATGAAATACGTTTTCCGCCTTCAATTATCTTTTTAATAGCAGGGTGAGTTTTAAATCTTTGAAATTCATCAAATGGAGAAAGATATGGATTTTTATAATCTAGACCAATTACATATCCTAAAAAAATTTGTTTATTTTCAGCATGATAGATGAAACTTCCACCATAAGTATTATTGTCTAGTGGCCAACCAGCTGTATGCATAACCATTCCTTCATCATGATTTTCATCTGTAATCTCCCAAATCTCTTTAAATCCAATTCCATATTGTTGGGGATCTTTACCTTCATCAAGGTTAAATTTTTTTATAAGCTCTTTTCCAAGGTGGCCTCTGCAACCTTCAGCAAATACTGTTACTTTTCCGTTTAGTTCTATGCCTGGTTCAAAGCCATCTTTTTTGTTTCCATCTTTATCAACTCCCATGTCTTGAGTTGCAACTCCTTTAACTGATCCATCTTCATTGTATAAAATTTCACTTGCAGGAAAGCCTGGAAATATTTCAACACCTAAAGCTTCAGCTTGTTCTGCAAGCCATCTACATAAATTAGCTAAACTTATTATATAATTATTATGATTTTGCTGAACTGAAGGAAGTAACCAAGTTGGCCAACTTAACGATTTTGTTTTACTTAAAAATAAGAATTTTTCTTTTAAAACCCTTGTTTTAACTGGTGCATTTAACTCTTTCCAGTTAGGAAATAATTCATCTAAAGCTCTAGTTTCAAACACGTTACCGCTTAAAATATGGGCACCAATCTCTGAAGCTTTTTCAAGTAAACAAACATTTAATTCTGGATCTAATTGTTTAAGTTTAATTGCCGTAGATAATCCTGATGGACCTCCACCAACGATTACCACATCATAATCCATTGCTTCTCTAGGCATATCTTAAATTTTTACAGTACTGATTATTTTTGTATACTATTTAATTTATTCAATTCTTCTAGGAATTGAGGTAATGCCTCAAATAAATCAGCTTCTAGACCGTAGTCTGCGACACTAAATATTGGAGCTTCACCATCTTTATTTATAGCAACAATTATTTTACTTTCTTTCATTCCAGCTAAGTGCTGAATTGCTCCTGAAATTCCAACAGCAATATATAAGTCAGGTACAACTACTTTACCAGTTTGACCAACTTGGTGTTCATTGCTTATATAGCCTGCATCAACTGCAGCACGTGACGCTCCAATTGCAGCATTTAATTTATCTGCAATATCAGCAATCAATTTGAAATTCTCTCCATTCTGCATTCCTCTACCACCTGAAATTACAATTCTAGCTGTTCCAAGTTCAGGTCTATCTGATTTAACTTCTTCTCTTTTAATAAATTTTGATAAAGTAAATTCTTCAGTTGCTTCAATTTTTTCTATTGGAGCAGATCCACCAGACGTTTCACAGGGTTCAAAAGAAGTTGGTCTAATTGTTATGCATTTTTTTGTATCTGTGCTTTTTACTGTAGCAAATGCATTTCCCGCATAAATAGGTCTTATAAATGTATCAGGTGATATAACTTTAGTAATATCACTTACTTGAGATATATCTAAATGTGCTGCTATTCTTGGCATTAAGTTTTTACCAAATGTATTTGCAGAGCTAACAATATGAGAATAATTTTCTGAAACTTTTACAGCTAATGGAGCAAAGTTTTCAGCTAAATAGTTTTCATAATGAGCAGCTTCAGCATGCAACACTTTTTTAACAGCTGACATTTCAGATAATGATTTAGCAACTTCACCACAATTATTTCCAATTAATAAAACATGTACATCAGCGTCCATTTGTGATGCTGCAGTAATTGCATTTAATGTAAAAGGTTTTACTTCTTTATTGTTATGTTCTGCTATTAATAAAACTGACATTATATTACCTTTGCCTCATTTTTAAGTTTGCTAACTAATTCAGCAACACTTGCAACTTTAATTCCTGCTTTTCTTTTTGGAGGTTCTTCTACTTTAATTTGTTGAACTCTAGGTGTTATATCAACTCCTAGGTCTGCAGCTGTAAATATCTCTATAGGTTTTTTTTTAGCTTTCATAATATTTGGTAAAGACGCATATCTCGGTTCATTTAATCTTAAATCACACGTCACAATAGCTGGAAGGTTAACTTCGATTGTTTCTAATCCTTCATCGATTTCTCTTGTTACTTCTAGAATTTTATCTTTTATTTCAATTTTTGATGCAAATGTTGCTTGAGGCCAATTTAATAAGGCACTTAACATTTGACCTGTCTGGTTACAATCATCATCAATTGCTTGTTTACCCATAAATACTAAGTCTGGATTTTCTTTATCAACAATTTTTTGAAGTGCTTTTGCTACAGCTAACGGCTCAATAGTTCCTTCGGTTTTGATTAATATTCCCCTGTCAGCGCCCACTGCTAAAGCTTTTCTTACAGTTTCTTGTGACTTTTCTTCACCCACTGTAATTGCAATAATTTCTGTTGCTTTGCCTGCTTCTTTAATTTTTACAGCTTCTTCAATTGCATTGTCATCAGGTGGGTTACTGGACATTTTAACATTATCTGTAACGACTCCAGTTCCATCCTCTTTAACTCTAACTTGAACGTTGTAATCAATTACCCTTTTAATAGCGACTAATATTTTCATTATGATCTCAATAAATTATTTTCAGGATCGTAAGGGCTTTCCTCTAAAATAGTACAATCATACATTTTACCAAGAATATCAATTTTCAATTTTTGACCAGTTGTCGCAATATCAGGTTTTATCATTCCTAATGCAATAGATTTTCCTAACCTAAATCCAAAATCACCTCCAGTTGCACGTCCTACAACTTTACCATTTTCATAAATTGGATTATTACCTAAGACATCTGCATCTTCAACGTTATGAATTTCCATTGTTACTAATTTATTTGAAAAACCTTTTTCTCTCCATTGATTAAGTGCGTCCAGACCAATAAAGTTTCCTTTATTAGGATGTATAAATCTATCTAACCCAGATTCGTATGGTGAATATTCAATTGATAATTCTGTTCCAACAAGTTTATAAGATTTTTCAAGTCTCAAACTATTCATTGCTCTAATCCCATATGGCTTAATACCTAAATCTTTTCCTGCTTCCATCAATTTATCAAATATATGATTTTGATATTCAATTGGATGATGAAGCTCCCAACCCAACTCACCAACAAAGTTTACTCTCATAGCATTTACTGGAGCGTTTCCAACGTTTACGTTTTTAGCACTTAACCATTTAAAGTTTTCTTTTGAGAAGTCGTCTCTTGATACTCTTGTCATTAATTCTCTAGCTTTTGGACCAGACACAACAAGTACACCCATACTATTAGTTAGATTTTCAAATTGAACTGTCCCATCTGTTGGCATCCATTTTTGAATCCAATCATGGTCTAATCTTTGATTTGCTCCCGCAGAAACTAAATAGAAACTATCTGACGCTTCTCTCATTATTGTAAATTCAGAATGAACTCCTCCCTTAGTATTAAGGGCATGACATAAACCAATTCTTCCAATTTTTTTTGGAAGTTTGTTAGCTACTAAATAATCTAAAAACTCTTCTGCACCAGGACCTTTAATTCTACACTTTGCAAATGCAGTCATATCTAAAAGACCCACATTTTCTTTTACATTTTTACATTCTTTTTTTATTGCTTCAAACCACTTGGATCTTCTAAAAGACCAATCATCTTTTTGCTCCATTCCATCTGTTGCAAAGAAGTTTGGTCTCTCCCAACCAAATTTTTGTCCAAATACAGCACCTAAATCCTTCATTCTGTCATAACAAGGTGATGTTCTTAATTCTCTAGCAGCACCTCTTTCTTCATCAGGATAATGAACTTTAAATACATGATTGTAAGCTTCTTCATTCTTTTCTTTTAAGTATGATTTTGTTGCATAGTCACCAAATCTTCTTGGATCAACACCAAGCATATCAACCGTTGGTTCTCCATCAACTATCCATTCTGCAAGTTGCCACCCCGCTCCACCTGCTGCAGTAATACCAAAACTATGTCCTTCATTAATCCAAAAATTTTTAAGTCCCCAAGCTGGACCAACAATAGGATTTCCATCTGGTGTGTAACAAATTGCACCATTATAAACTTTTTTAACACCTACCTCTCCAAAGGCAGGAACTCGATGAATTGCACCTTCAATATGTGGAGCCAATCTATCTAAATCTTCTTGAAATAATTCATACTCAGAATCTTTTGATGGTCCATCAACATAACAAGCTGGAGCACCATCTTCATAGGGTCCTAAAATTAAACCACCCGCTTCTTCTCTCATGTACCATCTACTATCGCTATCTCTTAAAACTCCCATCTCTGGTAAGCCTTCTTTTTTTCTCTTTAAAATATCTGGGTGTGCTTCTGTAACAATATATTGATGCTCAACAGGTATAGCAGGAATATCTAAACCAACCATTTTTCCAGTTTGTCTTGCAAAGTTTCCTGAACAAGAAATTACATGTTCACATTCAATAGATCCTTTGTCAGTTTCAACAACCCATCCATCTTTAGTTTGTTTAATTCCAACTACAGCTGTGTTTCTATAAATTTCTGCACCCATATTTCTTGCACCCGTAGCCATTGCTTGAGTTAAATCAGCAGGCTGAATATAACCATCTTCTGGGTGTTGGATTGCTCCAAGCAAATCATCTGTACGACATAGAGGCCAAATTTCTTTTACTTGATCTGGCGTTAAAAATTTTACATCAACACCTATAGTTTGTGCAACACCTGCGTATTGATGATACTCATCCATTCTATCTTTAGTGCTTGCTAAACGAATATTTGACACAACACTGAAACCAACATTCTGTCCAGTTTCTTCTTCTAATTTTTTATAAAGATCAACAGCATACTTGTGAAGTTGTCCAACCGAATAACTCATATTAAATAATGGAAGTAAACCTGCTGCATGCCAAGTTGATCCTGAAGTTAATTCTTTTCTCTCGACAAGAACAACATCAGATAAACCTTTTTTTGCTAAGTGATAAAGAGCACTTACTCCTACTACACCACCACCAACTACTACAACTTTTGCTTTAGATTTCATTAATGCGATTCCTACTAAATTTTTATTATTTACGAAACAAAATTCGTTTAGTTATTAAATTAAATTGAAGATCCAAGAGGCGTTGGGGCTGAGACCATTGTGGTCAACCAACAACCGTTCAGTGGTCCTTCTGCAGTATATTTTTCAACAGTCCAATTGAATTTATAATAGGCCTTATCTTTATCAAGAACTGTTACTTCAAAAAGAGCTGTTAAATCAGTCGATTTTATCTCAATAACCTTATGATCTAGGTGGTTAAGTAGCATTGCATAAGACTTACCCTTAATCATAGTCTTAAAACGCTCTAAAGGACCTGTATTTTTTTGATTATTTGGATGCGCAAATTCCCAGGTCTGTTCAATCCCATTATCTTTTTTAGGGTTGTCATTCTGTTTTAGGCTTCTTAATTGAATTTGGACAACCAGGAAGGGCTCAATCCCATTGTTAGGCTTTACTAACTCTGCATAAGATATTGCTGAGGTAAATAAAGTAATTAAAATTACCCTATATATTAAGTGCTGTATTTTTGACGTCTTCCAAAAATTGTTTTCTTTTTTCATCACTTACAAACGGTACAGCAAAGTATCTTCTGTAGACAATATTATAAATGCCACACATATGAAACACACCTCTTTTTAACCTTCTAATTGGTAAATTTAAGAAAAATGTTGTGATTGCTAATCTTGGAGATCCGTATGTACAAAATATAATCGCTTTTTTTTTATGCAAATTGCCAATTGGATAACCGTAGTTTCCCCATAATTGCTTAAACGTAAACGCCCAAGGTGGTGCTAAAACTTTATCTATCCATCCCTCGACTATTGCTGGCATTCTAAAATTCCAAATCGGTGCAATTAGAACAATTATATCACATTCTTCTATTCTTTTACGATGACTTAAAACATCTTCACCTGGTTCCTCACCAGCAAAAACTGGATCAAATTTTTCCTTATAAAGATCAACAGCATCAACTTTATTGCCATTATCTTCTGCTGTTTTGATAAAAGTATCTCTTATTGCTGCATTAAAAGATTTGTCATTATAATGACCATATATAAGAAATATTTTTTTCATTTGTGTATTTTTAAACTAGTTCTATAAGAAAGCCATGAAAAATTTTTATGTACTTGAGGGTGAGCATACAAACCCTAATGAAATTAAAACAATATTAAAGAATACCGAAAAGAAACATGGTCCTTTTGAAGAGAAAGAAGCCACCCAATTTGCCAAAGGATTAATTCAAAAAAATATAGATGATTTTTATCATCGAGCCTGGGTAATCAAAAACTAGTTCTGTAAAACTAGAAAAGCAAAGTTTATCCTTAAAATATCAATTATTAATTTAATAAAAATATTTTCTAAATTATTCCAAATAATTTTTCAAATTCGATTTTAGTGCATCTGTTAGCAATGTAATAAATCTTATTGTTTATAGCTATTTCTTTAGCCTTATCATTTTCAATATTAAGTTGTAGCCACAAAACATGTGCTCCAATCTCTTTAGTTTGATTGGCTATACCTACAGCCTCTTTACTTGGCCTAAAAACGTCTACTATATCGACTTTTTCTTTTATATCTAATAGAGTTCCATAAACTCTTTCCCCATATATTGTGTCATTTACACATGTTGGGTTTACAGGAATAACTTTATAACCAGATTTTTGTAAGAATTTCATTACTATATTTGAATCTTTTTCTTTTTTTTTACTTGCGCCAACTAAAGCTATAACTCTTGAACTTATAAATAGTTCTTTAATCTTATCGTCAATTACTTGTTTTTCCATATGGGTTTTCTTTTTTCTAAGAATGCAGATATGCCTTCTTTAGCATCCATTGCCAGCATATTTTGTGTCATCATTTTACTGGTATAAGCATATGCTTTTCTTAGTGGCATCTCTAACTGTTTATAAAAAGTTTGCTTACCAATTTTAATTGTTAAATTAGATTTTGAAGCGATTTTTTTAGATAATTTTAGAACTTCATTGTCTAATTTTGATTTAGAAAAATGGTCATTAATTAAACCAATTTCTTTGGCATAATTTGCTTTAATAGGTTCACCAGTTAAGAGCATCTTCATTAACCTTTTTCTATTCACTTTTCGGCTAACTGCTACCATCGGAGTGCTACAGAATAATCCTATATTTACTCCTGGTGTTGCAAATATTGCATCATTAGTACTGTAAGCTAAATCACAACTTGCAACTAACTGACATCCAGCAGCAAAAGCTGCTCCATGAACTTTAGCAATAACGGGCTTCTTGCCCTCAACTATTTGAAGCATTAGTTTTGAACACAGATTAAATAATTTTTGATATTTGGCTCTATGTTTTAAACCATTTACTTCTTTTAAATTGTGTCCAGCACTAAAACCTTTTCCAGACCCTTCAATAATTATTACCTTAATATCCTTGTCTTCATCTAATTTTTTAAAAGTTTTAATTAAATCTTCTAAATTTTTAAATGAAAGTGCGTTATATGTTTTTGGCTCATTAATGATGATTGAAGCTATTTCTTTGTCTAAAATTTTAATCTTAATATTACTCAAGCTTTCCATCTTCTCTCATTTTAGCTCTAATTTTTGTAGCTGATATTTGCTGTATCTCTTCAGATAATACTACTTCTTCAATTTTATACCCAACACCTCTTCCATAACAAATGTTAGTAATATTAGGAACCATCATCACTTTAAATTGTCCTTCAAATTCTGGGTTTAACTTTTCTTCAATATTTTTTTTAACAGTCTCAAAATCAAATGGATTATCATCAACACCTTGCACATCTCTTATTTGAATACAAACTTGACCTGTTTTTTTAACTATTTCTTGAAATAAAGCATAATGACCATCATGAAATGGTTGCCACCTACCAAGCATTTGCGCTGTTGGTTTTTTATTATCCCATTCGTGAGCCATACTTATATTTCCTTTGCTATTTTAGGCGCCCAATCTTCAGCATCCTGTGTTGTTACATGATAATCATATTTTTCTGGTTTTACGAACATGGCATTAGTATCTGCAAATCTACCTTCTTTTATAGTATCAACCCAGACAACGTAGTCTGCATTAAATAACTCTCTAGCAGCAGGTGTTGGACAAACAAAATCTGCAACCACATGGTGGCCATCTTGTTTGTATTTTTCTGCTTTTTCTGCCATTCTTTTGGCTTGTCTTTTTCTTCCTTCTTCTGAAAAATCCCAATCATCCGCAGCTTTTCTTACCTCATCTGCATTAAGCCATTTTGCTTTTATTAATGGAACTAATTTTGATGCTAGGGTTGTTTTACCTGAGCCAGGTAGACCCATAATTAATATTTTTTTCATTGTAATATGACTTTCTGCACATATAGGTTAAAATGTAATTTATATAACAAAAATATCTAAATATTAAACTATTTTTTAACCTCAAATAAACCAAGCCAAGCATTGACATTTTTGCTTGCTATATAATTGGATTTAAAAAATTCTACTTCTTTCCATTTATTCTTATTTTTTAATTCTACTATTTTTTTATCAAATCCATATTCTTCATAAATTCCCTCATTAATTGTAAAACAAATTAAACCTTTATTTTTTGTAATTCTTACAAATTCATCTAAAGCGCTGGGTTTAACGTGTGCATATGTAAAGGTTCCAACACACATAACCGCATCATAAAAATTATCTTCCATTTTAATTGGTTGATTTAGATCTACCTTATGTAGCTTTTTATATAAATCTTTAGGTATAGTATCTAATAAAGTTTTAGATAAATCTGCTCCATGAAAATTTTTATATCCAAATTTTCTTAATTCTTTTCCAACTAAACCTGTCCCACAACCTGCATCAAAAATTAATATGTCTTTGTTTTGAGCATATTTTTTAAAAGTGTTTACTGTTTCTTTTGGACCTGAATAATCCCAATCAACCATGTCTTTATTGTATTTATCGTTGTCGCCCCACTCGTCATAAAAATTCATTACTTCTTTGGTAGTTTTCAATTTGTAAATAGGGATTTTATTCCCTACATCTTTTTTTGACATCTATTGTTTTATCCAGTTAAATTATTTGCAACCCACTTATGAAATTCATGGGTAGGATTATCCATTATTGGTGAAAAATTTCCACCATTATATGCTGGTGAATTTCTACCTTCCTGCATACCTTCAATAGCTTTTATATCTTCTGACATAACTTCTTTCCAAAATTCTGCATTTTTTTTTCTCATCTCAGCAAACTCAACTCCATTCGCACTATCATCACCAACGTAATACATCATTAAATGCTCTTTAGTCTGACTAATTGATTTGGGTTCTAACCAAAAAACATAAAAATGATCTATATGAAGACCAATCATTACGTTTGGAAATAAAGCAATATATTCAGCTTTTTTGGATAAGTCCTTAGGCCAATTTGGAAAATTATTAAAACTTTGATTTCCTTTAATTGGTTGATCATATTTATTTGTTCCTTGACCAGCAAACCTATTAGGTAAACCTTGAATATGGTAATGATCACTAATATTTGATACTTTGTTTAATTCTGGATGAATCCATGGAAGATGATAGCTTTCACAATAATTTTCTATTGCAAATTTCCAATTACATTTAACATCAAGACTGAAATAACCATGGTCATTTGAGTGTTTAAGTAATTTTTGATCTTCCTTAGATATGAATTTTGACCATCTTTCTTCAAGAGGCTTGATATACTCATCAAACTCTAATTCATTACCATTTATATTGATAAATATTATGTCCATCCAAACTTTGGCTCTAACTTCTTTTAGGCTACTTTTTGATTTATCAAATTTATCTGTTTCATGAACATTCAAGCCACCAATATGAGGTGTCGCGACCAACTTTCCATCAAAATTGTAGGACCATGAATGATATGGACATCTTAAGACATTTTTCAAAGAACAAGGTTCATCTAAAAGCTTGAAGCCTCTATGGCTACAGACATTGTGAAATACTCTTACCTTTCTCTCTTTATCTCTCAGAATAATAAGAGGGATACCTAGTAAATTATAAGGTTGAGCATCTCCTACATTTGGCACAGAGCTTCCAATGCCAATTACTGTCCATTTATCCTTAAAAATCCTCTCTCTTTCGATCTTTAGATAGTCAGGATTTGTGTAGCACTCATTTGGTAGGCCATGAGCTTCCTCGATGGAGTTCCCAACCACTCTAATTTTTTCCAAATCCAAGATCTTTGAAAGTTCAAGATTTTTAGGATTTTCAGACATTAAAAAAAATTATCACCAGCACAATTTTTGGCAACAAATATTTTTATCCCCAAGATGAATTTCTTTGACAGCTTTTATAAAAAGGATAATGATCGGAAAAAATGAATTTTTCACTTGAGGTAGGACCTCACACAGACCTAGATACTTTACCTCCCGTTAAGGATGTTTATATAACTATGCTTCCTGGTGGAGACTATAAAGAGACGGCTGAAAAAGCTGATGCTTTAGTAAAAAAAGGATTTAATCCTGTTCCACATTTTCCAGCTAGATCAATTAATGATGAGGCTCAACTTAAAGATTATATTTCAAGATGTAAAGATGTGGGTACAAAACAAGCTTTAGTAATTGGTGGTAGTAGAGATCCAATTGGAAAATTTGATAGTTCAATTCAAATTTTAGAGACAGGATTTTTTGACGGAATTAAAATAGGAATAGCAGGACATCCAGAAGGAAGTCAGGATATGTCCGATACAAAATTAGAAAAAGCCATGATAGATAAAAAGCCTTACGCCGACTATATAGTGACCCAGTGGTTACTAGAGAGTCAACCTATCATAGATTTCATTTCTAAGCAGTCAGTACCAGTGCATGTAGGAATTACTGGGCCAATGAAAATAACTAGCTTAATAAAATTTGCTAATATTGTCGGGGCGAAAAATTCCATTAATTTTCTTAAGTCTAATTTTAGTAAGGCATTAGATTTATTGAAACCTAAAGACCCTAATGAATTGATTGGGAAAGTGAAAGAGTTTACTGGCAACTTCCACATTTATACATTCGGCGGCTTGAAGGAAACTAACAAGTGGTTGAAGGAGAACGGTTATGTCTAATGAATTTGACTATACTAAACTAAATCATGCTACTTCAGTTGATCAATCAGATCGTGAAGTACCATATAACTTAAGACAGAGTGGGCCTACAAAAGTTGAAATGTTAATTTCAACAAGAGTAAGAAAATCTCCATACTGGCATCTATCAATGGAAGCTGGTTGTTGGAGAGCAACTGTTTACAATCGTATTTATCACCCAAGAGGTTATGTAAAACCTGAAGATGGTGGAGCGATGGTAGAATACGAAGCAATTAAAAATCACGTTACTATGTGGAACGTTGCTGTTGAAAGACAAATTAGAGTTAAAGGTCCTGATGCAGAAAAGTTTACTGACTACGTTATAACTAGAGATGCAACTAAGATCTCACCAATGAGAGCAAGATATGTAATTTTATGTAATGCTTATGGTGGAGTTTTAAATGATCCTATTCTTCTTAGAATTTCAAAAGATGAATTTTGGTTCTCACTATCAGACTCTGATATTGGAATGTATCTTCAAGGTGTTAATGCTGATGGAAGATTTGATTGTACAATTGAAGAAATTGACGTTTGCCCAGTGCAAATTCAAGGTCCTAAATCAAAGGCTTTAATGAAAGACCTTTGTGGAGATCAAGTTGATTTTGACAATATGCCTTTCTACGGTTTAGCTGAAGTTAAAGTTGGTGGAAGAAGTTGTGTAATTTCACAATCTGGTTTCTCGGGTGAAGCTGGTTATGAAATTTACTTAAGAGAAGCAACTAAATATGCTGATGATATGTGGAATGCTGTTCTTGAAGCTGGTAAAAAACATAGCTTAATGGTTATAGCTCCTGCTCACCATAGAAGAATTCAAGCTGGAATTCTTTCTTGGGGTCAGGATATGGATCATCAACACAATCCTTTTCAGTGTAACCTTGGTTACCAAGTTTCATTAGCTGGTAAAGGTGAGTGGAATAAAAAAGCTGATTATGTTGGAAAAGCTGCATTAGAGAAAATGGGTGCTGAAATTAAGGATGGGAAAAAACCTTATAAACTTCAACTAGTTGGACTTGAAATGGGTGGAAAACCAATTGAAGAATATGCTCCAGACTTCTGGTTAGTATCACCTGAGAATGGTGGTGATCCAGTTGGGTTTATTACTTCACCTTGGTATCATCCTGAAAAAGGTCAAAATATTGCAATGGGATATGTACCATTTGATGGAACATTAAATGCAAACGGATTCCCTAAAGGAAAAGCTGGAACTAAATATAAAGTTCACTTACCTGCAGAATATTCTGACACACCAGGAACACCTGTTGATGCAGTGGTAGTAGATATGCCATTTACAGAATCTTATAACGCAAACACAAGAGAAGTCGTTAAAGGTTAAATTAATTATTTGGGGGAGATTAATTCTCCCCCACTAATAATGACAAAATCATTCCTAATCGCAATTTGCATAATAATAGTAATTGCTTTAATACTCTTTCCACTATTTGTTTCTTACAAAGCACAAAAGAATAGAAAAAAATAAATAATGTTTGGTCAATTTTTAAATATAATTGTTCGGTCTATAAAATTAGATAAAACTCTTTACAAAGATAATAAAAACTTTGGTGAAGCTGCAATATATTTTGCAGGTTTAATAATGATACTAGATGGCTTAGCTGGGGCTGTTGCTGCAAATACTGTTATTAAAACTGCTGTTGCAATGTCTGGCTTAACTGCCATTCTTACATGGTTTGTATGGGGACTATTTATTTATGTTATTGGTGTAAAATTATTTCCTGATAAAGAAACTAAAGTTCCATTTAAAAAAGTTTTAACAGCTGTAGGGTTTGCTCATGCACCAGGACTTTTAAGATTTTTTGCTGTAACACCAGATTTAATGATCCCGATAATATTTCTAACTCAGTTTTGGATATTTGCAGGATTAATCATTTCAACAAAACAAGTTTTAAATCTAAAGTCTAATTTTAAATCATTTGGAATAGTCTTTTTAGCTTTTTTAATAATTGCTTTTCTTTCAATATCTTTCGTAATGAGTAAAATGAATGCTCTACCCATTAGCAATATTAGTTAAATCGGAAATATAGTTTTTGAAAGCTTACAAGAATTACAGGTTTTAAATCCTGTTAAAATTAAATTTTGAGAAACACTCGGGTCTTCTTTTTTACACTCTTCACAAAAATCATTTAATTCAAGAACTTCTTCATTATCATTAGTTTGATCGTCAAAGTCTTTAGTCATTATCAGTAAGACCAGCTCCTGCTCCACCTTGTTTTAGGCTTTCATTTTCTTCAACAAATGTTTCTTCAGAAAGCTTATAGAGTTCATGCCATTCTTTCTCTTCAAACGAGTCTCTATTTTCTAAAACTTTTAAGTAAATATTTTCAGCAGACTCGATAATTTCATTTTTAGTATAATTAGAATAAATATTATTATTAAAGTTTAATAAAAACTCCCTATCATCCATTTTTAAGAATATTCGTTTACCAATCACTTCTGCAGCCCTACTTACAAATGGTAAGAAAAGTAATGGATATGATACTTTTTTAAACGTTATCTCGTTTAAAGTTTCTAAAGTTTTAATCTGATCTAAAAAATTTACTCCTGCAATTATTGGACAATATTCATCTTTATTAGCCTCATTGTCTTGTTTTATGATGCTGATATTCTCTAAGCTTAATTCTTTTTTTTTCTTAAAAAAACTATTTAAGTTTTTGATTCCAGGTAAGCTAAAAATTTCAAGTAGTCTTATATTTTTTCCAATCTCTTCTGCAATCCCCCATGAATATCCAGCAGCCTTGCTCGATCTTTTAGAAACTGTATCTATTTCACTTAATGATCTCATGTTGATTAATTATAAACCCAATGTTCATCATAGTTTTTTAATTGCTCTGGTAGGGGTGCTCCTTGAAACATACATATTCTTAACCATTTATCAGAACGTGGATCAAATTTTAATGCTCCAAAAAATGATAACTTTAATCTCAGCATATCAATAGGCATTATTTTTTGGCCAATAGTATTGTCTTGTATTTCAGAATAAGGGAATTTCTCTACTATAAATGCTCTTCTAACAACGTGTCTTAATTCATTATTAGTTGATAAAAATTTAGCAATGGTCCAGCTATTTTTAGTAACCGATAACAATTCATAAAGTTTTTTAATATCTCTTGCTATTGCTAAAGGTTGCTCTAACTCAGCACCCACTTCATCAAATCTATTTGCTAGTCTTGGCTCTTCTTTATTTTTTGAAATAAACCAAAAATTTAAATTATTTTCATCTTGAGTAAAATCTATAGTTAAAATATCTGGATATTTTTTTTCTAAAATCAGCTTTAAATCTTCTACTGTTCGCTCTGTTGGAATATTAAAATATTTTTCTTCTTCAGAACTCATTTCTTTAATTAACGGAGACGTTATATCGTCATATGGCTCCATCATCATTGAGACGACATATTCAATACATTCTTCACAATATTCTTTTTCTACATGCAGATATAATTCATTAAAAGCATAATCTTGCTCAAAATTAAAATCGTTATCTAAGTAGACAATAAATTGATTAAGATCTTTTAATAAAGATTTAATTTTATTTATTTGATATTCACTTTCTGTATTCCAAGAAGTGATATTCTTTATTGATTTTTTTAAACATTCTAAAAATAAGTTTTTGTCTTTCTCTGATATTGTTTTTATTTCTCTTATCTTTTTTAAAGAAATCTCTCTTGCAGAAATCCAATTATTTAAAAGTGTTGGATGGTTAACAATAAATGGAGCCATTCCTAGACCTGTAGAATTTCCTATTCCTAAACTTTTACAAATATTTATATCAAGGTTTACAGCTTTTTTTGGGTTCTTGCTTTTTGCAATGTGATTAACCTGATCAAAAGTAAATTGCCTAACTAAATAAACCAACATCATTTCCAATCTAAAAGGCCCATATATTTCTTCTCGGTCTTTAATTCTAAACCTATCTGCTAAACCAAATTTACCTGACCCATAAACTGCAGTTGTTCTATATAAATAACCAACACTAGTTATTAAGTCATTATCAGGCTGTTTACCTTCACTTAAACATTCAACTACATGATTGAAAACTCTAACTGATTTATTAGCTCTTGAAAGGGTTAGCTCTTTATAAGAAAGTCTGCCAAATTCTTGTTTTGGTACTTCGTTTTTTAATCTTTCAATATCTTGTTTTTTTGGAATGCCATCAAAAAGTGTAAAGGCTGCATCCCATTTAGTAGCGATAACTCTATCTGATCTTTCATTTTCATCTAATTCATTTGCAAAACAAATTAATGAATACACTCTGTTTTTTTTCTTAAATGAATAAACTGCAGTGCCATAACCATGCTCATTCAATTCAAATAAATCTCTTTTATAATCCCAATCTTTAAACTCTTTTAAAAAACTTCTCAAAAATGAAAGTTTAGATTGATGAAAAGACCCTAGTCTTGATAATTTCATTACTACATTGGGGTCTCTTAATGAGATATTCATTAGTTCATTTCTTTATAAAAATTGTACCAGTTGTTTCCAAGAATTCCATTAACTTCACTTTCTGAAAAACCAACTTTTTTAAGTCCTGACTCTAAGTTTTTAAACCCTCTTGCATCTAAAAACCAATCAGGTTGTTTTGGAAAGCCAGGTTTGTTTTTTGATCCTTCTCCATAATTTTTACTTTTAGTCCAAGTACCATTTCTCATCCACTCAACAATAGTATCTGGTTGGTTTAAACAAAGATCCGAACCTATTCCAATTTTTTCAACTCCCATAATCTCAGCTGTCTTAGCTGTCATTTCACAAAAGCTTTCTAAAGAACAGTCTGATCCATCTTTTAAATGATGAGGATATAAAGATAGACCCAACATTCCTTTGTATTTGGATAAAATTTTTAATAGTTCGTTTGATTTGTTTCTCTTAGCTGGATGCCAAAATGATGGGTTTGCATGAGTTATTGCAATTGGTTTTTCACTTATCTCAATTGCATCAATTGTACTTTTTTCTGCTGAATGAGACATATCTATTACAAGACCTAGTCTATTCATTTCTTTAATTACCTCTTTACCAAAATTAGTAACCCCACTGTCTATTGCTTCATAACATCCTGTCGCTAGTAAGGACTGATTGTTATACGTAAGCTGCATAAACCTGCATCCTAAATCGTAAACTTTTTCAACTAATCCAATATCGTCTTCTATAGGTGAGCAATTTTGAAAACCAAAAAAAACTGCAGTTTTATTTTCAGATTTAGCTTTCTCAATATCCTTAAAACTTTTGCCATGAAAAATTAAGTCAGAATTTTCTGAAAAGTGATTTTTCCAGTTTTTTAATACTGTTTTTAGCTCATCAAAATCTTCGTGGTAAACTATGGTTACGTGGATTGCATCCAGTCCTGCTTGTTTATTGATCTGAAAAATTTCTCTAGACCAGTTACAATATTGTAAATTATCAATTTTAAAATTCATTGTGATCTTATTTTTTTTAAAGAATATCAATAAGATAGATAAATTCTATTAATTTTATTGAAATTTTAGGCTTAATTTGAAATAACAATTTACGTTAGAATAAAATTACAACAAATGGCTAAAAATAAATTAAACAAAGTATCGATTGTTATGGGTAGTCAATCTGACTTCAAAACCATGATATTTTGTCAAAATATTCTTAAAAAATTAAACATAAAATTTGAAACAAAAATAATATCAGCTCATAGAACCCCTAATAGAATGTATGAATTTGCTATTAATGCAGAAAAGAATGGTATCGCGGTAATTATTGCTGGAGCTGGTGGATCTGCACATTTACCAGGAATGATTTCAGCTCTTACCTCTCTACCAGTGTTAGGTGTTCCAATTGAAAGTAAAAAGCTAAAAGGTCTTGATAGCCTTTTATCCATTGCACAAATGCCAAAAGGAATACCTGTTGGAACATTAGCAATTGGAGAAGATGGCGCAATTAATGCTGCCTTATTAGCTGCATCTATTATTGGACTTAGTGATTTAACTGTCAAAAAAAAATTAAATCAGTTCCGTTTAAGTCAAAGCAAATCTGTTAAAAAAAAACCAAGATAGTTTTAAAATATGTCTAAACCAATTCTTGGAATTATAGGTGGAGGTCAGCTAGGCAGTATGCTGGCTATTTCTGCAAATAAACTAGAAATTAAAACAGTTATTTTTTGTGATGATATTGATGCTCCTGCACAAAACTTTTCTAATGATTTTGTTTATGGACAATACAATGATCAAAATAAGATTAATGAGTTTTTGAATAAAGTTGATGTTGTTACTTATGAATTTGAGAACATTCCATATGAAACATTACATGAAATTAATAAGATAAAACCTGTTTTACCAAAACCTTCTGTAAATAGAATAATTCAACATAGATTAGCAGAAAAAGATTTTATCAATAACCTTAATATAAGAACTACAAGATATGTATCTATTGAAAAAAAATCTGACATGGAATCAGTTGAAGATTTACTGCCAGGTATACTTAAAACTACAACTCTAGGATATGATGGCAAAGGGCAACACCCCATTAATAGTTTAGAAAATTTAGATTCGATTAATATTGATTATTCAAAAGGTTATATTTTAGAAAAATTAGTAAAATTAAAAAAAGAAATCTCAATAATTATTACTCGTTTTAATAACCAAAAATATGAAATTTATGAACCTATTGAGAATGTACATGAAGATCAAATTTTGAAGAATTCTAAAATTCCAGCAGAGATTAGTGATGAAATCCTAGAACAGTCAAAGTTATGGGCAACTCTAATTTCAGAGGAATTAAAATATGTTGGAACTTTGTGTGTCGAGTTTTTCATTGATAGAAATGATAACCTTTATGTAAATGAAATTGCACCAAGAGTTCATAACTCAGGACACTTAACAATTAATGCATATAATGTAAGTCAATTTGAAAATCATGTAAGAGCTGTTTGTAAGTTAGAACAGATACCTCTTAAAAAAGTATCAAATGCAATGATGAAAAATATAATTGGTGACCAAATTACTAATTACAGAAATAAAGAGCACAATGAAAATGAATTTTTCTTTGATTATCTTAAAAAAGAAATTAAACAAAAAAGAAAAATGGGACACCTAACAACCCTTCTTAAATAAATATTGCTCAAATGTTAAAATCAATCGAGGGAAATTTTGATAATCCAGAAGTTCATGAGTTTCTTATCAATCATTTCATTGAATTAAGATCTGTGTCACCCGAAGGGAGTGCTCATGTGCTTGATATAGCTGGATTAAAAGATCCATCTATTAAATTTTGGAGTTTATGGGAAGAAAATGACTTAATGGGAAGTGGTGCATTAAAATTCCTAGATAAAGAGCATGGTGAATTCAAATCTATAAGAGTTAGTGACAACTTTAGAGGTAAGGGAAATGGTATAAAAGTCATAAATCATTTAATTAATGAGGCAAAAAAACTTAATATTAAAAGATTAAGTTTAGAAACTGGTGCTGGTGACTTCTTTTTAACTGCAAGAAAATTATTTAATAAGTGTGGTTTTGAGCCCTGTGAGCCCTTCTCACGCTACAAAAAAGATATTAACTCCATTTACATGGCCATGCTAATTAGCAACAAATAAGTCTTTAATCATTTAATCTTTTAAATTTAGTTGACAAAAGCCCAATAAATCTAAACAAAGCGTGAATTGCTTAATTATAAGTAATAAAAGTAACACAATAAAAAGTAAGAAGATAAATATGAGTCTACAAGGAAAAGTAAAATGGTTCAATCCAACTAAAGGTTTTGGTTTTATTGAAAGAGAAGATAAAGAAAAAGATGTATTCGTTCACGTTTCAGCTGTAAGAGATGCTGGTATGAACGGTTTAGATGAAGGTCAAGCTTTGACTTTTGAAGTTGAAGATGGTCCAAAAGGTCCTTCAGCGGTAAATTTAAAAACTGCATAATATTCACACTTTCTATTGGCTGCGATTTTTTAATTAAATTAACTTTTTAATTATTTAGCTAAATATTTCAGCCAATACCAATCAGTTTTTTTTAAGAAATTCACTCACTATTGTATTAAATTCGCTTGGCTTCTCTAAGTGAACATTATGAGAGCAACCACCAACTATTCTAAGATCACTATTTATAATATTTTCTTTTAAAGTTTCTACTTGATTGAAGTTATAGGCTTTATCTTGATCTCCCCAAATTATCAAAGTTTCATTCTTAATATTTTTTAAATTTTCAACACCACTCCAATTTTTCATAGCAACAAGTGCATTGTCTACTGCCTCTAAAGAAGTTTGCTTACCAGCCTCTTCACATAAATAAAAATATTTAGATTTGTTCTCTTCAACAAACCATGTTTTTGCGATTCTATAAGCTGTATTATCCAGTCCATTAGTTTTAAATTTTTCTCTCGAAACATCTATAGTTTCAAATCTACCAGGTATATTTCCTCTGGGTCCTGTACCATAACAAATTAATTTTAAGATTTTTTCACCTGCTAACTTAACCATTTCTTGTACAATCATGCCTCCCATTGAGTGACCTAATAAATAAAAACGTTCTATGTTCTTTTTTTCTAAACTTGTCAATATGGATTTAGCCATACCCTCAATTGAATTGCATGATTTGACTTGATTGCTTTTTCCAAAACCTGGTAGTGCTGGAGCCAAAACTCTAAAATTCCCTTTAAAAAAGTCAGTTTGTAAAGTCCACATCTCAGAGGATCCTAAAAAACCATGCACCAATACCAGTGAAGTACCACTTCCTACATCTTCAATAAATATATCTTGCATATTTATATTTTATTAATAATTATCTAATATAACAATTTAATAATAAGTAACTGATAAGCATGACAAATAGAAAAATAACTGACCTATACGATGTTGAATTCACCCCATTTGATAATTATGGGGTTGTTGTACCTGGAATGAGTTGGCATAAAATTAGCTACAGCAGAGAGAACGGCGGACAAGGAACTTATGTTTTAAAAATGGAACCAGGTGCAAAAAGTCTACCCCATGAACATATGGGTTTTGAGGAATTTTTAATGTTAGATGGGGAATTAACTGATCCAGATGGAAAAATTTTTAAAAAAGGTAATTTTATATCTTTTGAACCAGGTTCAAAACATTCATCACACACAATTAATGGTTGCTTGGTTTTAGTCTTCATGAGAGGTATCAATCAACCCTTGTAAAATGAAAACAAAACAAATTTATAACAATATTAAAAAGTATTAATAAATATGATTGGCATATTAGGCGGAATGGGGACACAAGCTGGGCTTGATTTTTGTAACAAGCTAGCAATGCTTAATAGAGGTAAAATTGATCAAGAGTATCCCCTTTTCTTACTTTATAATAAATCCAATATACCTGGAAGACCAGAGTCGATTGGTGTTCAGACTAGAAGATTTTCAGATCTTCCACGAAATTCTCAAAACAATACAAAATATAATAAAGTTCTAAAAAGCTTACTAGAAGGATGTAGATCACTGGAAAAAAGTGGTTGTAAATTTATTGTCATACCTTGTAACACAGCTCATTATTGGTACGAAGATTTGATAAAAAAAATAAAAATTCCAATCATAAATATGCCTAAAGAAGTTTTTTTAAACACAAAAAAAGTTTGTAAAACAAATTCAAAAATCGGACTTCTTGCAACAGAGGGTACTTTAAAAACAAAAATTTATGAAAAATTATTTAAGAATAAATATAAATTAATTACACCTCTTCATGATCTACAAATTAAATCTGTTAATAAAACTATCAAACATGTCAAAATGGGGAATATAAAACTAGCTGAAAAATCTATTAAACCAGCAATAAATTATTTAATTAAAAATAATTGTAAAAAAATTATATTGGGCTGTACAGAGTTACCTATAGCAATTTTTGCATTTAAATCATTGGAAAATGTAAAAATGTCAAAACTATATTTAGATCCAAATTTAATATTAGCCAATGCATCTATGGTAAAATATAAAAAATAAGAAATGCTTTCTAAAATCAAAAAACCTTATGTTATTTATTTAGCTGAAGTTATTTATAAAAATATAGCTGATATTAAAAAAAATAATTTAGATATTTCTAATATAGATGCCATTGAGGGTTTTATAGGCACAAAAAAATATGAAGAAATAAGTAGTGGTAAGTTTCATAATGATTGGTTTGAATATTTAAAAAATAATAAATTTATTGATAAAGATAGTGGAGAGAAAATACCAGACGAAACTATTAAACTTTTATATGTACAAAAAGATGCTACTGTAAAACAATTAATAAAGTACCCTGATTTATATTACGCTAAAAGCTCTTTTCCACTTGAAATTTCTCAGCGTGCTTTTGATTTTTTGTGGAGAATGTGTGAAAGTTATGAGCTGTGGCGTAAAGAAACTGGGCAATCAGAACAGCTTTTATTAAATATTACTGATTAGCTAATTTAATAATTTTACTTGTTTTTTCTATTCTGCTTTTTACCAAAGCGAAGAACTCGTCGTAGTTTTCTTCTTCCTCAACTTTTATTTTTTTATTATCTACAAGACTCTTAATATTTTCAGTAGTTGATTTTCCAGTAATTTTTTTGACTGCTTGATTAGATCCATAAGAGAGACTAGCTTGAAAGATGTTGCCAGTACTAGTTAATGTGTATGCAGGTCCTAATAAAGCTGCACTTTGGACACAACCATTAAGAAAAAATAGCAAAAATAATCCAGCAATTATCTTTTTAAAAATCATTAAACACCTAATTAATCCTAACTATTTATAAGTACAACTCAAGAGAGAAAATGTTCATTTTGATATTAATCTCTAATAATGGCATAAAATATAACCTATAACCTCCATATGGTTAAAATTTTTCCATTTATTTTTATTATTTTGTGGTCCTCAGCTTTTGTGACAACAAAGCCAATAATAGACAATAGTGATCCTTTTGCTGCATTAGCCTTTAGATTTTTTGTTGTAGCTTTTGGTTTTTTTATTTTTTCAATTTACGCAAGACAAAAAATTTTAACCAATACTAGAAACCTTTTTCAATCACTTTTTAGTGGCGTTCTTTTTCATGGTGTTTATTTGGGAGGTGTTTTTTATTCAGTTTCAATAGGAATGCCAACAGGTATTGCTGCATTAATTGTAACCTTACAGCCAATTTTAACTAATGCTTTAGCAGGAAAATTTTTAGATGAAAAAGTTACTTTCAAGCAATGGATTGGAGTAATCCTTGGATTTATAGGTGCCTCTTTAGTTTTGGGTTTTGATGTTGGGTCAAGCCTTCCTGTTTTTGGAGTGATAGCTTCTTTTATAGCCCTGTTAGCCATTACAACTTCTACCTTATGGCAAAAAAAAATAAGTAATAATTTGCCTTTATCAGTTAGCAATATGTATCAAGCAATGGGTGGTTGTTTTTTTCATATACTAGTTATTTTTATTTATAGTGAACCTTATATTAATTTTTCACCTACATTTCTAATAGCAATGAGTCATCAGATATTTCTTGTATCATTTGGAGCATTTACAATCTTAATGTTTTTAATCAAAAACAACTCAGCAAGTAAAACAGTTTCTATATTTTTTTTAATACCCCCAACTACAGCTATAATGGCTTGGTTATTTTTAAATGAGAAATTAAACAATCTAGATCTAATAGGTTTTGCTGTAGCAACTCTTGGTGTTTATATTGCAACTAGAAAACAATAAATTTTAAATACCTTTATAGCCAAACTCTAAGCAAGCATCCGTAATAGAATGATAAAAAGATTCTCCAAAACTTCTTAATGTGAATATCCTAACTTTTTCTGGATTATCATCTGTCATATCAATTGTGACTGACATTCCGTTATAAGTTGAATTTAAACAGGTATCTTTTTTTAATTCATTAAAATTAAAGGGACATCCTTTTTTTAAAATCTCTTTTGTATTTTTTCCTTCTATTTGAATTATTGCTCTACTGTGAGATACATCTGTTATAGCAAAATCTGCTTCTATTAATTTTTCATTAATTTCTTTTAAAATTTCTTTTTTTGAAGAAACTAAAAGCCAGTTGTTTGGGCCATACCATAAAATTCTTGTATTAGCATTACAGTTTATGTTTAGAGCTTCATTTTTTAAGCTCAGATTATCTATCTTGATATTTTCAATGGCTGTTAAAGAGTTTTTATATTTAACTATTTGAATGATTAAAAAGTCTTTTAATTCGCTTACTTTTAGCAGCACATCATCATTTTTTCCCTCATGGTCACCAAATAGTCCTTTGTTATGGGTGGCATTTAAAGCAGAAATTGAGCTCATGATCTTACCCTTTCACCCTTTGGATCTACATAGTGTGATGAAACAATCTCAACAGGTATTGTTTTATTTTTTAATGGTGACATTGCAAATAGTTTTTGGCCTATCATATTTTTTCCATCCTTAAGAATTGCTAATGAAAATGGATTGTCATATTCAACACTCCAACAAGATGCAGAAATATAACCTAATTTAGGATTTGGTATTGGAGCCATTGCATCCTTAACTAAATGAGATCCCTCAGGGATGCTTGTCTTTTTATCAATTGGAACAACGCCTACTACTTTTTGTCTATCTTCCGCTATAAATGCCTCTCTATCTAAAGAACGTTTTCCTATAAAGTCTTTCTTTTTACTAACAAGACCTTCTAAAGAGTTGTCATAGGGAATAGTTCTGCCATCAAGTTCTGATCCTGCAATGTGGCCCATTTCAATTCTTAGAGTTGATAGTGCTTCAGTTCCATAAGGTTGAATTTTAAATTCTTGCCCTACCTCCATTATCTTCTCCCACATAAAGTTTCCATTGTCAGATTCGACATTAATCTCATAAGCAAGCTCTCCTGAAAATGAAATTCTAAAAATTCGTGCATGCACTCCAAATAAATCTGCCTCTATATATCCCATAAAAGGTAAACCTTCGGTTGAAGCATCAATATTTGGAAATAGTTTTTGTAATAAATTTCTAGATTTTGGTCCTGCGATTGCAGCTCCTGCCCATTGTTCTGTAGTTGAAACTACATTTACATTTAGCTCTGGCCATACAAGTTGTAAATAATACTCAAGATGAGACAAAACATTTGCAGCTTGTGCAGTTGTTGTTGTCATATGATAATGGTTTTCAGAGATTCTCGTTGTTGTTCCATCATCCATAACAATTCCATCTTCTCTTAACATTACACCGTACCTTGCTTTACCAACAGGCAACTTTAACCAAGCATTAGTATAAACTCGATTTAATAATTCTGCAGCATCAGGTCCTTTAATATCAATCTTACCTAAAGTAGTTACATCACAAACTCCTACATTGGCTCTAACATTTTTTGCTTCTCTTTTTGAACCTTCAAATAATGTCTCTTCACCAATTTTGTAATATCTTGGTCTCAACCAAACACCCGCATCTACAAACACTGCATTATTTTTTTCATGCCAAGGGTGCATAGGAGATTTCCTTGTTGGTCTGGAATGCTTTCCTACTTCTCTACCAACAATTGCACCAATAGTAACTGGTGTGTATGGAGGTCTAAAAGTAGTATGGCCTACTTCTGGTACAATTTTATTTTCTATATTTGAAACTAACTGCAAACCATTGAGATTACTTGTTTTACCTTGATCTGTTGCCATTCCTAGTGTCGTGTATCTTTTTACGTGTTCAATAGATCGATAACCTTCCTTTAGTGCAATTTCTATATCAGAAACAGCCACATCATTTTGAAAATCTAAAAATCTTTTATAATTTTTTCCTTTTGGTAATGGAACGCACCAGAACTTATCATGAGTTGTTTTATTTTTTTCAACAACTTTGGGGTATGAAATCTTATTATCATTTTTAGTTATTTTTTTAGATAACTCATAACCCGCATCAAATGAATCTTTTAAAGTTTCTGCAAGCGTGAATGTTCCATTTGCTGCTCCTAAAGTAGTTTCATTTTGTTTTGATACGCCAGGCACAAAAGCATCTATATCTTTATCAAATTTAGTTTTGTTACCCGATTGAGATGCTAAATGTATTGTTGGTGTCCAAAACCCAGATACACAAATACAGTCACAAGTAATATTTTCTAAAGTCCCTAATTCATTTTTATCATCTGAAATTTTAGCAATTTCCGCAGCATTCACTTTTTTATATCCTTTGGCTGCAACCACTACATATGAGAATTTAATTTGTATACCTAAATTTTTTGCTTCATCTATTATTTCTGAGTTAGGTTCTTTTCTTGTATCTAATATAATTGGTTCAATTCCATTTTTTTTAAACTCAATTGCGGTTTCATAGCCACTGTCATTATTGGTAAATATTAATGGTTTTTTTCCGACTAACACTCCATACACTTTTAAATATTCTTTTGCTGCAGAGGACAGCATTACACCTGGCGTATCGTTATTTCCAAATACTAAAGGTCTTTCAATTGATCCTGATGAGATTAAAACTTCTTTTGCTCTAATATACCAAAGTCTTTGTTTTGGATTGTATTTTTTAGTTTTAGGTAGGTGATCACTTAATTTTTCAGACATAACTAACATGTTATGATCATAATAACCAAAAACTTGAGATCTATTTTTAACAATAACATTAGGCATTTCTTTCAGTTCAGCAATTATATTTTCTGCCCACTCTTTTCCTGTTTGGTTTCCAATATTAACCTCACTGGTCAACAAAGTTCCACCAAATCTAGGTTTATCTTCTGCTAAAATTACTCTTGCTCCATTTTTTGCAGCAGCATATGCACTTGCTAAACCAGAAGGTCCTGAACCTGCAATTAGTAAATCACAGTACTCATACTTATGTTCGTATCTTTCTTTGTCATGTTTAATTGATGCAACACCAAGACCAGCTGCTTTTCTTATAATTGGTTCATAAACTTTATACCAAAAACTTTTTGGCCACATAAATGTCTTGTAATAAAATCCAGCTGGAAGAAATACCTTTAAAAAATTATTAATTGCCCCAATATCAAAATTTACACTGGGCCAACAATTAACACTCGTTGCTTCTAATCCCTCGAAAAGCTCTTGTTCAGTAGTTTTTACATTGGGTTCTGTCTCATTATTTCTATATAATTGAACAATTGCATAAGGTTCATCAACACCAGCACCGAAAAAGCCTCTGGGCCTGTGATATTTAAAGCTTCTTCCAATTAAATGAACTCCATTAGCAAGCAGTGCGGATGCTAAAGTATCACCTTCATAACCAAGGTAATTTTTTCCATTAAACTTAAACGATAACTTTTTATCTCTATTTATTAATCCAATGTTATCTAGTCTATAATTTTGAGTCATATTAGATATCTTCGTGAGCTTTAACTGTTTTAAATATTTCGTGAGTTGCTGTGTCTCTTTCTACTTTAATCCACTGCCTACATCCTGATATATGCTGCCATAACTCTTTATGTTTTCCTCTTAAGCTTTTTCTATTATAGACGAAGTTATCCCAATCTTGATCTGAAACTTCTTTATTAAGTTCTGGTCTTTTAACAGTTGCATCACCACCATAGGAAAATTCATTTTGTGATCTCATTCCACAGTGAGGACATTTAATATGTAACATTTATGAAATCCAAGTCTTTGTTCCAAGTCCTTTTTCATCAAGTAAGTGACCCGTATTAAATCTACTTAAACTATAACCTTCATTTAATT
>Ga0209482_1000738_pt1 | contig 26601 bp, 26 predicted proteins | sample CoawatmetaG10DNA_FD_187512 | JGI IMG/M metagenome (GOLD analysis project Ga0209482, IMG submission 187512) | Marine microbial communities from the West Antarctic Peninsula - Coastal water metaG104-DNA (SPAdes) (version 2) | ecosystem: Environmental > Aquatic > Marine > Coastal ...
TGTTTGATGAAAATACGATTTATCCAAAGCGCACAACTTACCATATTATAAAACGATATCAATGTTATGAGATTGATGATTATTATGACTTTTTAGCAATTGAAAATGTAATGAAACATGAGTGGAATATAAGGTGAATATATTAGTAATTGGCCTTGGTTCGATGGGGAAACGTCGAGTAAGGAATTTACAGGCATTAGGCCTGAAAAATATTGCAGGGTTTGACCCTCGTTCTGATCGATGTAAAGAATCAAAAGAAAAGTATACAATTGAAGTGTTTGAAGATTTTGAACAGGCAATGAAAAATTTCAAACCTAATAATTTTGTAATTTCAACACCACCTGATTTACATATGCACTATGCATATTTTGCATATGAAAATAATATCAATTGTTTTATCGAAGCGTCTGTAGTTGATGCAGATAAAATTAGAGAGTTAAGTAAAAAAATAGTCGATAACAGTATCATTATGGCTCCATCATGTTCCATGCGTTATTATTCTGGGCCTAAAAAAATCAAAGAGCTTATTTCGAGTAAAGTAGTCGGTGAAGTTTTAAATATTAATTACCAAACAGGCCAATATCTTCCAGATTGGCACCCTTGGGAAAAGATAACAGAGTTTTATGTTTCATCTCGTGATACAGGCGGTTGTCGTGAAATTGTCCCGTTTGAACTTGCTTGGTTAAATGATGTTTTTGGTAAATCAATTCCGCTTGCTTGTGTTAAAAGTAAACTCACTGATATGGATGCAGATATTGATGATATATACCATTGCATACTGAAATATCCAAACAATGCATTGGCAAATATTACAGTAGAGGTGATTTCGCGCCCACATGCGACACGAGAATTGCGTGTGCTTGGTACAGAAGGTGAGCTTGTATTTAGTTCTGATGAAAATTGCGTTCGCTATACAAACACGAGTAATGAAGAATGGGTGCGCTTTGAACTCGGCGGCGGAACTGTAGAAAAAGATTATATTAATCCTGAAGAACCATATATTGAAGAGATGGGAGATTTTATTTCTGCTGTAAAAAATAATGACGCCTCTTGTTATCCTAATACGTTATTAGATGATTATAATATTTTACAAATACTTTATAAATTGGAAGAGTTAAGTGAGGATATAAAATGAACTTTCAGGAACGATTATTAAATGTAATACCCGCAGGAGCACATACATACTCACGTGGTTTTGATCAGTTTCCTGCAAATGCACCACAAATACTTAAAAAAGGAAAGGGTGCTTATGTCTATGACGAAAATAATAATAAATACCTCGACTATGGAATGGCATTACGCGCAGTAAATATTGGCTATGCAGAAGATATAATAGATAATGCAGCCATTGAGCAAATAAAAAATGGTAATAATTTAACACGTGCATCTTCTATTGAACTGGAGGCTGCTGAGTTGTTGGTTAGTTTGATCGACTCTGTCGATATGGTAAAATTTACTAAGAATGGTTCTACGGCAGTTTCAGCAGCAGTAAAACTTTCTCGTGCGTATACAGGGCGTGACCTAGTGGCGAGATGTGCTGAGCAACCTTTTTTTTCTTACGATGACTGGTTTATAGGCTCAACACCCCTTACTTTAGGCATTCCTCAAGATACGATAGATAAGACTAAGACTTTTCGTTATAACGATATTGCTTCACTGGAAGCTTTAATTAATCAATATCCTAATCAAATTGCATGTGTAGTTTTAGAGCCTTCGGCAACTGAATGCCCTGCAGTGGGAGAAAAGAAATCTGGCTGTTGTGGTTTAGAGATATGTGACAGAGGTTACAAATCGGCTGGAAAAAACTATTTGCAGCAGGTTCAAGATTTGTGTCAGAAAAATGGAATTGTTTTCGTATTGGATGAAATGATTACCGGATTCCGCTGGGACATAAAGGGCGCACAACATCTCTATGATGTCAAGCCAGATCTTTGTACCTTTGGTAAGGCAATGGCGAATGGTTTTTCAGTCGCTTGTATTGCTGGCCGACGAGAAATTATGGAATTGGGCTCTATTGAGAATCTAGGTAAAGAGCGTTTATTCTTGCTATCTACAACTCATGGTGCAGAAATGAGTGGTTTAGGTGCTTTTGTAGCAACTATAAAGTACATGCAAGTACACAAAGTTATTGAACATCTTTGGAGTTATGGATATAAACTAACTATGATGATGCAACGTCAAGCAGAAATATATGGAATTGCAGATAGCTTTAAAGTTGGAGGACCTTCTTGCGCACCTTATTATATGACGTTAGATAAATCTGGTGTTAATTCGCTTGCTTTGCGCACATTATTTTCTCAAGAAATGATAAAAAATGGAGTTATCATTCCTTGGATTGCACTTTCCTATAGACACTCTGATGAAGAGCTTGCTTTTACAGAGAGTGCTATAGATAAAACTTTTGCAGTCTATAAACAAGCTTTAGAACAAGGTGTTGATAAATTTCTTGTTGGACCAGCTATTAAGCCTGTTTTCCGAAAGTATAATTAAAGTTTATATTGAGTTTTTATCAATACTAGGTATTACGATAAAAATGATTGCAATAGTAAAAAATTATTTTATAGAGAAGTTTTATAAAACATGAAAATGAATGATTCAATATTATTATTTATAGATCAAAAACGTCGAGATTCTGTACCTATTGTTTTGGTATATAAATATTTAACCGAATTAGGTATCAAAACAATTATTGCTACATCAAGTGATTTTTTTCTTAAATATTTATACCATAAACCAAAAGTAGTGTTGCAAGCGCATCCAGATTCATATCATGGTGAATGGACACGCTTTATGTCTCAATATTCTGTTGTCTGTTCATTACCAACAGAGCAACAGATGTCAAATTCAGAACAGCTTAAAAAAAGAATAATTGGTGGTCATAATCCTGGGAATGATAATTATAATGTTCCATATATAGAAGGTATTTCTACTTTTTATCTCTGGTCTGAAACATTACTAAATCTTCTTTCTAAAGATAATGAGTTTTCCGGTAAATTAACTGTTACAGGAAACCCACGTATAATTGATATTAGTGAATTCAGTAAGAAAACGACTTCTATAAATAGAAAACATCGTAAAAAAATAACAATTGGAATTGCTTTAGAAGACGAGCTAAATCAAAGAAATATTGCTGAGTTTATATCTTTGATGAACGGCTATCATTTTAATGAGTTTGGTCCTGTAGAAAATCTTTGTGCTGTAAATATACATATTACGAAGACATTGCTAGAAGTAATACGAGAATTAAATGTCAGTAGAAATGATATTAAGATAATTATACGGCCACGATTAAGTGATAGCCTAAACAATTATGCTTTCTTGACAAATAAATATAGTAATTTACATATTGATAATGCGGAATCACCCTTTCAGTTTTTTAATGATATTGATTGTCTAATCTTAGCTCAATCATCAATTGGTACAGAGGCGCAAATGGCAGGGATCCCTGTTGTTTCGGTTTATGCATTGATGAAAGAAGTGTTGGATTTTTATAATATTGAACGAAATGCTGATAGGCTGAATCATTACTGGACACCAGAATCGATGACTGAGCTTGATGGGCTTTTAAATAAAATAAAGGATTCAGTCTTGCCTATTTCTAGAAATATGTCAGATTTTAAAGCATATATTCATAAGTATTACATTCCGGAAAAACAGTTTTCACATCCGTCATATTTGATTGCACAAGATTTAAGTTTAAAATTGAGTTCTTATGAGCAAGATAACGACAACATTAACAGAGATTATTTGGTAAAAGAATATTTTATAAAATTATTACCCATGAAGTTAAGGGGAAAAGTTGTTTCTGATATTATTTTCTCTGCATTTAATACGAAAAACTTCATGACACGTGCTATATCGACAATTATTATACGATTAACATTAGTTTTTTATGCGTATTCTGCTGTCAGAGGTAAAAATGAAAATTATTTTTTTAGTTCAAATACTGAATTTAAAAAATACGATGATGTTGTTAATTTTGTTAAAACAAGTTTTGATAACTAAATGTTGTCATGCGTAATAGGTCCCTAAGAGGTTTATTTTATGAAAGATAATTTATCTAAATACGGCTATGTTCATGTTAAAAATGTTCTTTCTAAAGAGGAAGTTATTGAACTACGGAAGCTGTTAGATGCTAAGTTTAATCATAAAGAAAAAGATGCAAGAGCAATTCATGCTGAGGAGGTTCTGAAAGAGGAGCTTTTATATTTATTGCCTTTTAAAAATAAAGTAATAAAAAGGTTAAAGCAGTCTTTAGGTGATGATCTGTGCTATTTTACGGATTATCAATTGATGAGAAACATTGCAGGGAATTGGCACATTGATGCAGGAAGTGAACTATATAAACCTTATATTATGGCTGATGACTATAGATTTGTTAAGTGTGGTGTTTATTTGCAATCCTCAAATGAAGGTTGGGGTGGAAGTATACAACTTGCTTCTAAAGGGCATAAATATTATTTAAAAAACTTGATCAACATTAAATTAGTTAAAATCTTACTCAAAAATTTTGTAAACAAACTTCAGGTTAAATTTTTTTCTAAAGTAATAAATATCGAAGCTGGAGATATGCTTTTTTTTGATGCAAGACTTCCACATAAATCACAATGGCCAAATAAAGAAAATCTAAAGTCTATAAAAGTAAATGATAATGGTACGCTTACCGGTATACCACCAGAACATACTAAATATGCCTTTTACTGGAATGCATGCAACATAAATAATGCTGAAGATTTTTTAATAAACTCCAAAGAAAGGGCGATCTCAATTAAAACATGTAGTAACAATAGTAAAGCTTTTTTTGTCGATTATCTTAAATTACATTTTCCTGATGATTATCCGAATAGTTTTGTTGAACACGCTAAGAAAAACAATGTTGCGATTGCATCTCTTAGTCGAGCAGAAAGTAAAGTATTTAAAGGGATTAGTGATTTAATTGAGTCTGGTGAAATATGATTGTAAGTGTAAAAAAATATATTGCAAAAATTTTAAATATTATTTTATCGATTAAAATATTTAGATGGTTATGTTTAAAATCAGTTAGTTTGAAAAAAGTCGCATTTGGAGAGCAGTACAAGTATATCTTGTATAGAATCCCAACATGGTTGCTCGTTGACCATAAAAATGCAGATATTATTTGCAATGTTGAAAAAATGGAGATGATTGATATAGCTGATAATTCAATTGATATTGTTTACTCATCACATATGATTGAGCACATAACTGATGAGGCGCTTAATCATTTTCTTGGTGAATTACATCGGATACTTAAAAAAGGCGGCTGTATACGAATTGAAGCTCCTGATGCTGAAAAATTAATAAATGCATACATTCATAATGACAGTGATATTTTGGTTGACTTTATTGATAATGGTGTAATGTTAGCTAAAAAATATGGCGTCAATGATTATGGCTCATTTCACATGGCATTTCTTTCATCTCTTGTATCCTATATTAAAGATGGGTGTATAGAGCCAGTTTTAGTTGATAAAAGTGAAATTGATAAGAGAATAAATGATATCGATTCATTTGTAGAATGGTGTAAAACATTGCTGACAGATGAGCAAAAAGGAACGCATGGACATATTAATCCTGTGTACTATTCTAAATTGGAATCCAATTTATCGGATGCAGGATTTACTAAAATTTGTTCTGCTGAAAATCGAGAAACAAACCTTGGTGTAATTGTAGAAAAATCAATTCAGCAGATTGAACGCCCCCACCGTTCTTATTATTCATTTTATGTTGAGGCTGTTAAGTAGATTTATATAGCTTTTCAAATAAAGAATATTAATTGTATAAGAATGAATTTATTTTTACTTTTGAAAAGCTACAATTCTATCAGGTGTAAAATCACATTATTCGATTTAAGCTTTGTAACTAATATACATTTCTCGGAAAAAACATGAATATTGCACTCATTTCTCTCAATCAACAGTGGAAGGACAAGGATGCAAATTTTTCCCGTTGTGTTGATTTTGTTCAGCAATCCCATAAATTTGGATGTGAGCTAGTAATATTTCCTGAAATGACTTTAACTGGTTTTTCGCTAGACACTAAAGCTATAAGTGAACCAATCGAAGATTCAAATACCCTATTACGTTTTAGTAAGTTAGCAAAGGAGTATGAATTATCCATAATGTTTGGGGCGTCCCTTATAAAACCATCCGCTGTTAAATCGAATAACTGTTTATGTATATCTCTTGCTAATGGTGATACTAGAGTAATATATACAAAAATACATCCTTTTAGTTTTGCTGGGGAGGATAAAGTATTTAGTTCTGGAGATAGACTTGGGATAATGACTATAGGGGAACTAGATTTCGGTGCATCCATTTGTTATGACCTTCGTTTCCCTGAAATCTATTCAGCAATGTCACCAACATGCAATGCTGGAATTATAATTGCATGTTGGCCCGCGAAACGTATTGAACATTGGCGAACTTTACTAGTTGCAAGAGCCATCGAAAATCAGTTTTACATGCTAGGAGTCAATTGCACAGGTATTGATGGAGAAAAAATTATTTATGAAAAGAGTAGTCTTGTAGTTTCACCAAGCGGGGAAGTTCTTAGTGCTCTTTATTCTAATGAAGAAATAGATATCTATAATATAGACCTCAGTGAAACAGACCGTTATAGAGGACAATTTCCTACAGTAAGTGATAAGCGTTATCGCCTGTATAGAGATTTAATGAAGCACGCTGATAATAAATAATAACATTGCAGTCATTGAATCTATATGTATGCTGTGAAATTAACGCATATTTCGGTTGAAAAATAAATGAAGATATTCGTTTATATTTAAAGAAATCACCAAGGATTATAAATGCTTAAAGATAATGTTGTAGTTATAACTGGAGGGGCTGGGTTGTTAGGTCAGCAATTTTGTAAGGCCGTGGCTGTTCAAGGAGCGCTTGTAGTGGTTGCTGACTATAACTTAGATTCAGCATCTGCTTTGGCTGATGAAATTAACATGAATGGTGGCAAGGCTGAGGCACAATTTTTGGATATAACCAATAACATCTCTGTAGACGATCTAATTACTAAACTTGATAGTCAGCATGGACATATTGATGCAGTTGTAAATACAGCATATCCACGTAATAAGAATTGGGGGAATAAAATTGAGGATATTACCTACGATGATTTTTGCGAAAATACTTCAATGCATCTTGGTGGCTATTTTCAGGTAGCCCAGAAGTTTGCCTTGTATTTTCAGAAAAGAGGAGGAGGAAATATAGTTAATTTGGCATCAATTTATGGAACTTTAGCCCCGCGCTTTGAAATATACGAGGGCACTAGTATGACTATGCCTGTTGAGTATGCTGCAATAAAGGCTGCAATTATTCAAATGACAATTTATTTCGCTCAGTATTTTAAAATGGATGGTATTCGTTGCAATGCGATTTCACCAGGTGGTATTTTTGATCATCAACCTAAGATATTCTTAGAAAAATATAATAGCCATTGTTCTAAAAAGGGGATGCTTGCTCCGAGTGATATTTGTCCAGTACTTATATTTCTATTGTCTGAACAATCTCAATATGTAACGGGGCAAAATTTAATTGTTGATGATGGATTTAGTATTTGACACCTATCTATTATTTTTTTATCAATTTTATTTGGAACTTCATATTTTGACTGATTATATATGCGAATAATATGCCTTGATAAAAATCGTTATGGAGATATAGATTTTAATAATGAATATTTTATAGGGGCATGGTGTTGCTCCCTAGGTTCATTAATGGATAAAGAAACAACAATACCAATATTACCTTATTTGTTTGACGATCGGATACGATTACAAGAGGCTTATGTATATACTTTGACGGTATATGAAAATGTCATTGAGATTTTAAGCGAATCATTAAATAAATTACATAACAGGGATTACTCTACCCGATATTACGAGGTGTTGTTGGGAGCGTGGGCACTAAAATACATCCAGTTCGTCCACGAACGTTATTCTAATATCATTTATAGCATAAAACTACATCCAGAATCTGAATATATTGTATCGATAGAAGATTCTAAGATCGCAAGTTACAGTGATTTTCTGGATAAATGCCTTGATAATGATTATAACGCTTCTGTTTATGGACGAATAGTACGCTTACTTGGGTTAAATTATAGCGAATGGAATGAATCTGATATATCTTCAAAAGATATAAATAAAATATTAATTCGTCCTCAACTTAAAAATAGTTTTTCAAAGAAATTAGCTGGATGGTTAACTAGAGCATATTGGCGTATTAATCCACGAATCAGGAGTATTGGACTTCAGTCTTATATTAGTCTTAGAGATCAAACTAAACTTATATGGATGAGTCGAGGTCATTATACGCCATTTTTTTCTGAAACTAATGAGTGTACAGTTGATGAAATTTGCAATGATATACCTTTTAGCGCGGAAGTACGTGACTGTTTTGCGGAGTTAATTGAGTCGAATACCAGGGTTGATGATGCATATACTAAGTTACTTTTAAAGATGATATCAAAAGATATTCCTAAAAGTTACTTGGAATGCCATGCAAATATAGAAAACTATTTAGTTCGAAACTTTACAGGGTTGTTAAAGCATAAAAAAATAAAAAAAATTGTGACGGCCACTGGAACTCGAGCTGGTATTTTTTCTCCACAATTTATTGCCTGGTCTTGTGAGTTATATTCAACAAAATTATATTTATATCAACACGGTGGTTCCTATGGTACGACAGTAATGAGTCCTATGGAATATTTAGATTTAAGAGTTGCTGATAAATATATTTCCTGGGGTTGGTCAATATTAAATAAAAATAATATTATTCCCGCATGTAAACAAGTGGGGGTTGAAAAAATACATTCTAAGAAGATAGATTTAAATCAGCGGGATATTATTAAAGTAGTTTATTGTATGAATGAAACCTGGTTGCATCAGGTTATGTATTGGGCAAATCCTATTGCACGTCAATATATTGATTATCTGAAAGATGCTGAGAGTTTAGTCAATGTTTTATCTGATGAGCCTATAGTTTTATCTCTTCGATTAGTTCCTGGTGGCAGTTACAGTAAAGTCGTTAAAAAGTATCTATCGGAATTACATGGTTGGTTACAGTTTGATAGTGGAAGTAATTCTTTAGAACGAGCATTTTGTGATTCTGATATTATCATTGTTGATTCGAATCACACTGTAATGTTAGAAGCGTTAAGGTCGGGAAAGGTAGTTTTGTTATATTGGAACCCTTATTATAATGAGCTTAACAGATTAGCATTTGAGCACTTTTCTAAGCTAGAGTTGGTTGGTGTCTGGCATACAACAGTTTATACTGTAACAGAACAATTAAAAGAAATATCACGAGATCCATTTGCGTGGTGGAATGAGCCGATAAGAAAGAAAACAATTGAAGATTTTTTGCTAACCTTTGCTAAGGAAAAAGATCTCACAAAAATAGCTGAAATTGTATCTTGACATTACTACAAATAAGCATAGCTAAAATATAAATGTTAAAAAAAATATTAAGAGTGTTAATTGACCGTCGTAAGTTAAAAGCTGCATCGATTTTGTATTTAAATGATCTTAAAACTTTATTATTCTTGTCGCCATCCAGAAGTAAAATCATCTTCATTGCTGGACTACCAAAATCAGGTAGTACCTGGTTATTCAAAATGATTGAGTCAGTACCGGGTTTTACTAGACGTTATTATACTGGACCTGTTTTGCTTGATGGCAGTGGTCATTTTTTAAATAACTGGGATGGTATAAGCCATGCAACATTTAAAAGTCATCCGCATTTCGGTTGTTCGGTTTACAAAGAGCATACACAATATACTAAGCAGAACTGGAATATTTTATTATCTAATGACGTGAAAAAGAGTGTGGTATTAATTCGCGATCTTCGTGATGTACTTGTATCGCTTTATTATCACCATATAAATGATAAAAATCATCAGTTTTATTTAAAAATGCAAAATATGAACTTCAATGAAGGTGTGGAGTTTTTAATTCAGGAAGTCCTTCCTGAATATACACAATGGTTAGATGGTTGGTTAGAATTCTCGAAAAATAATAAACAAATTTTAACTGTTAAATATGAAGATCTTTGGGATAATGGAGATGAGGTACTAGCAGAAATATTACGTTTTTATAATGTGAGAATTCCAAAGAAAAAACTTTTTTCTATATATAAAAATAGCAGGATAAAAAAACCTCAGGATTTGTCTAAAAGTTTAAACGGTGTACTTTCTGATTTTTCAACTGCAAGAAAAGGTGGGTATGGTGGCTGGAAGGAAAAATTAAATGATAGACATATTGATATGTTTTTTAAGACTTCTGGTGTAGCCTCTGTAATGAAAAGGTGTGGTTATGCGTGAAACAGATGTTCAGATTTTATTTGATGATGAAGCACAACGTTGGGAAAAACGTTATGAAGAAAAATTTTATTTAGATCGTTTGCATATATTGGATCAATGGCTTACGAATAAAGGAGCTATTAATAAACTAGAAGCATTAGATGTTGGTTGCGGTACTTTTCCATCTTCTAAGATTTATTCGTCACATTGCGTTAAAGCATTTGGAATTGATATTTCACCTAATATGATAAGTCATGCACAAAAAATGGGTAGGAATGCTGTGCATTATGACGGGGTAAATTTCCCCTCAGCTGAAAATACATTTGATATTATAACAATGTTTAATGTAATAGAGTTTGTGAATGATGCAGATTTGCTTTTTAAAGAGATCAATCGAGTATCTAAACAAGGCGCGTTATTTTTGTTTACTATTGTGAATTATAAAAATATAATTCGAAAATATGTTAGATATAAGCATCGTCATAATAGTATAAAGTTTAGAAGAGAATGGGTGAATAGTTATGATCTTGATTCTATTAATAGTTTATTGTCTAAAAGCGGTTTCTCAAATATTAAGATTTATAAGCACTCAATCCCCACACTTTATGATCGGATATTTTCAAAAACACCTGAAATATTTTTGCCGTTATTTCGTAATAAGTTATTTTCTGATTGTATTTATATAGAAGCCACAAAAAATAGTAATCTATAGTTAAATATTGGTTTAATTTATATCAATACAAATAGAGGATACAACGATCACGGATTGAAGGTAAGAAATAACTTTATGTCGTCAGTGATACCTGATAAATAAAATATAGAGAGATGTAATTGAGCGCTATCACCATGGTAATATAAGTTTATTGATGAATGGTCACCGACTTACAATTAAAAATGGATGTGATGTGGTTTTTAAATTAGACTCGAGTAAAATTGTTAAGCCTAGGAATTATAAGAGAATTGTAAATAATGGATAGTTTAAGAGATAAAATTCACACAGGTACACTTACAATTGGTTCTTGGATTACTCTTGCACATCCAGCAATCGCGGAGATTATGGCTAATTCAGGTTTTGATTGGTTAGTCGTTGATCTTGAGCACAGTGTCATTACTATTCGTGAAGCTGAAGAACTTATTCGTGTTATTGATCTTGCTGGAGTTGTTCCTTTAGTTCGGTTGACATCAAATAATTCAGACCAGATTAAAAGAGTGATGGATGCTGGTAGTCATGGAGTTATTGTTCCTATGGTGAATTCCGCTGCTGAAGCAGAGCGTGCAGTACAAGCAGTTAAATACCCTCTTCGGGGTAAACGTGGTTTTGGTTTAGCTAGAGCTCAGGGCTATGGAGCAAAATTTAAGGAATATTTGGAGTGGCAGGAGAAACGTTCCGTTATCATTGTGCAAATTGAACATATAGATGCGGTAAACAATCTTGAATCAATACTTTCTGTTGATGGCATTGATGGATATATCATAGGTCCATATGATTTATCTGGATCTATGGGTATCCCTGGTCAGTTTGATCATCCAGATCTACTTGTTGTAATGGAAAAGATTCGAGTCATTGCTGGTAAGATGAATAAATCAGGCGGCATCCATATAGTTGAACCTGATGCAGAGCAATTACAAATAAAAATTAATGAAGGGCAAAAATTTATCGCCTACAGTGTTGATATTCGCATGCTCGATAGTGCATGTAGGGATGGCTTAACTAAGGTGAAGGAATTAAGAGTATGAGAACTGTAGCAATTATCCCTGCACGTATGGGGTCAACACGGTACCCTAACAAGCCAATGAAGGAAATTCAAGGTATTCCAATGATTGGTCATGTTTACTATCGTACTAAAATGGCAATTAATATTGATCTTACATGTGTAGCAACTTGTGACAAGGAAATTTTTGATTATATAGAGAGTATTGGAGGAAAAGCGGTGATGACTTCTAATACTCATGATCGTGCAAGTGATCGTACAGCTGAAGCATTACTAAAGCTTGAAGAAAGCGAGGATGTAAAGTTTGATTTTGTGGCGATGGTTCAGGGAGATGAACCCCTAGTTCAACCTGATAAAATTGATAAAGCTATTGATGAACTATCACGTGATCCTACACTTAATATTGTGAATTTGATGGGTTTTGTTGATACAGAAGAGGGATTTATCGATCAAAACAAAGTAAAAGTTGTAACAGATTTATATGATAATGCACTTTACTTCTCAAGGGAGCCTATTCCTTCTCGATGGCATGGAGTGAAAAATTTACCTATGAGGGAACAGTTGGGTCTGATATTCTTTAGGCGAAATTATTTGCTTTATTTTAATAAACTTGAACAAACACCTCTAGAAATAATAGAGTCTGTTGATATGATGCGAGTCTTGGAAAATGGTGACAAAATAAAGATGGTTGAAGTAATAGGGAAAACCATTGGTGTAGATAATGCTGAAGATTTTAAAGTTGCAGAAAATTTAATGAGTAATGACCCTATCTATCCTAAATATAAAGTTAGTAACTAAATAAAATTCAATGAAAGAAGATGATATTCGGCCCACTGATTTACACGAAGAGTATTTACGACTTAGTAATGTTGATTCAGAAACCTTTTTCACAGATAAGTTCGCGCGCATTGATTTACCTTGCCCTGCATGTGGTAGTGAGCAAGTAAATATCGCATTTGATAAAGGTGGCTTTGGTTATATTCAATGTCAAGGATGCAACACCCTTTATCAATCACCTCGGCCTACAATTGAAGCTTTTGAGCAATTCTATGTTGACTCTCCTTCATCCAATTATTGGGCAGAAATATTTTTTCCAAAAATAGCTGAGGCGCGGCGGGAATTGATATTTAAACCTAGGGTCAATCAAATATCTGAATATTGCGATACCAACAATATATCTCACAATACTGTTATTGATGTTGGAGCAGGTTATGGAATATTCTTAGAAGAGTGGAAAATAAAGCACCCTGAAAATTCTGTCTACGCAGTCGAGCCAGGAGTGAAACTTGCTGATACATGTCGTGAAAAAGGCATTGAAACTTTGGAAGCTCTTGCTGAGCATGCAGGGCTTTGGAAAGATAAAGGAGACTTGACAACTTGTTTTGAAGTTATTGAACATGTCCATTCTCCTCTCAATTTTATTAAGTCATTAAAGTCATTAACAGCACCTGGTGGTCATGTGTTAGTCAGCGGTTTAGGTGTAGAAGGATATGATATTCAGGTACTTTGGGAACAATCTAAAAGTATCTCTCCTCCACATCATATTAATTTTATGTCTGTACGCGGATTTGAAATTCTATTTGAACGAGCAGGTTTCATCGATATTGATGTACTAACCCCGGGAGTGTTGGATACTGAAATTGTTTCTAAAGCAATTTCAACTTCTCTAGATTTAGCTAAATCAAATAGATTTGCAGCTTTGTTAGCAACAAAAAGTGAACCAGCTCAAAAAGACTTTCAAGAGCTATTAAAAAAGTACCGGATGAGTTCACATGTCTGGGTGTTTGCAAAACGCCCCTAAGAGATAATATTAAGGAGTGTTGAATTGCTAAATAATTCAATGAGAATTGGAATTGCAGGATTTGGAATTGTTGGTCGCCGACGTTTTACCCACATAAATGAGCGTTCGGATATGCATGTTGTTGCGGTTTGCGATCGGATTTTTGATGGAATAGGAAAACTTGATGACGGTACATCTTGTTACAAAAGCTATCAAACTATGCTTGATTCTGAAAATTTAGATGTGCTGTTTGTTTGTTTGACTAACGAAATCGCTCCCCATGTTACTATTGCAGGATTAGAGTCGAACTTACACGTTTTTTGTGAAAAACCTCCTGGCAGGGTTGTTAGTGATATTGAAAGAGTTAGGGAAGTAGAGGCGCAACATCCAGATTTAAAGTTGATGTATGGATTTAATCATAGATACCATGATTCAGTTCAAGATGCTTTGCGTATTGTTAATTCTGGAGAATTAGGAAGGGTAATTAACCTCAGAGGTGTATATGGAAAATCAAAGATCATTACTTTTAATCAGGATGATTGGCGCACGAAAAGGGATATAGCGGGCGGAGGTGTGTTACTTGATCAAGGTATTCATATGGTTGATTTGATGAGGCTCTTTGCAGGTGAGTTTGTTGATGTTCAAAGCTTCGTTACGAATGATTTCTGGAAGTATGATGTAGAAGATAATGCATATGCTTTAATGCGAACTATCGATGGTATTGTCGGCATGCTTCATTCTTCAGCTACACAATGGAGACACCGTTTTTCTCTTGATATAAATCTGGAAAAAGGAAGTATCAACCTTGGAGGTATTCTTTCTGGCTCAAAAAGTTATGGGGCAGAAACACTGAGCGTAGTTTGGGCAAACCCAGATAATGATAATGGCGATCCAAAAGAGCAAACTACTCGATATAATAAAGATCCTTCTTGGGCGACTGAAATAGAAGTATTTGCAGATTCAATAAAAAATAATATTGATATTGATAATGGTGGTTCTAATGACGCGCTTCTCACAATGAAGTTGGTCTATGATATTTATAATGCAGACAAACAATGGCAAGAAAAATTTAAGATAAGGTGATTAGCTGGTGAATAATTTAGATCATATATATGAAAAAGATAAATCAATAGAAGGTTTTTCTACTGCCTATTTGAAGTATTTGAGTAAAGTTTTATCAGAAATATCAGTTGATGAAATTGCAGCTTTTATTAAAGTTTTATTGAATGCTAGAGAGCAGGGAACAACCATTTACTTTATTGGAAATGGTGGCAGCGCAGCTACATCTAGTCATTTTGCTAATGATATCGCCATTGGAACTAAATCATTTGCGAAACCGTTTAGAGCCGTGAGTTTGTGTGACAACCAGGCGATATTAACTGCTATTGCAAATGATGATGGCTACGAGAAGGTATTCAGTCAGCAATTAGAAGTATTATTGAATGATGGTGATATTGTTGTTGCTATATCAGCATCAGGTAATTCACCTAATCTCATTGCTGCCGTTGAAGTAGCAAAAAAGAAAAAAGCTTTTACTGTCGGATTAACAGCTTTTGATGGCGGTGAATTACGTAATATTACAGATATATCTATTCATATACCTACTGAAAAAGGTGAGTATGGTCCAGCTGAGGATGGACATATGATCTTGGATCATTTAATTGGTAATTATTTACTGCGAATTGTAAAGGATAATTATGAGTAAAAAATTTAGAGCTGTAGTTACAGGTGGTACACGAGGTATCGGTTACGCAATTGCTGAAAGGTTACTAAAAGAAGGAATAGAAGTTATTGTTACTGGCACTTCAAAAGATGCTGCTTTTCCTAATGGAGCAAGTTACCAACAAGTAGATTTTCTTGATCATATTTCAACAAATAATTTCATTGATATTTTAACGAAAGGAAAAGTTGATATTTTAATTAACAATGCAGGTATCAATAAGATTGGAAAATTTTCAGAAATAGATATAGATGATTTCGATAATATAATTAACGTAAATCTAAAAACACCATTTTTATTATGTCAGGCAGTACTTCCTTATATGAAAAAAAATAGTTGGGGGCGGATTGTTAATATCACATCAATATTTGGCTCTATAACAAAAGAATATAGAGCTCCTTACTCATCAAGTAAATTTGGTCTTGATGGAATGACAGCAGCGCTTTCTGCAGAAGTTTCTGAAAACGGCATACTTGCTAACTGTGTTGGCCCTGGTTTTATTGATACTGATATGACGCGAACTGTTCTTGGTGAAAAAGGTATGATGGAACTTGAAAGTAGAATTCCTATGAAAAGATTAGGAAATGTTAAAGAAGTTGCTTCTTTTGTAGCGTGGTTAGTGAGTACAGATAATACTTATTTAACGGGACAGAATTTAATGATAGATGGGGGATTCTCTCGTGTCTAAAACAATTAAAATTAAGTCTCACAAAGGCGAATACACAGCAGATTTTATTCAGGGTGGAATGGATGAACTTAACAATAATCCAATTAAGGATGCTATTTATATAGTTGATAAGAAAGTAGCAAAGCTATTTTCGGAGCGGCTTGATAATATCTTTGCTTGTGATCGAATACTACAAATTGAGGCATTGGAAAGTAATAAATCATTAGACAAATTTCCAGGATATGTTGATAGTTTGGTGGAATTATCTGTAAGAAGGAATCAACCTTTAGTAGCCATTGGTGGTGGAATCATTCAGGATATAACTTGTTTTCTGGCTACAACAATGATGCGTGGACTACCATGGTTTTTTTACCCAACTACATTACTTTCTCAAGCAGATTCATGTATCGGATCAAAATCTTCAATTAATTCTGGAGAGTTAAAAAATATATTGGGCACGTTTACACCACCTGGCAACATAGTAATTGATGTGGACTTTTTATCTACACTCGACATAGAAGAAGTATGTTCTGGAGTAGGTGAAATGCTCAAAGTCCATGCTATTGATTCTCCTACAAGTTTCGATTCCATATCAAAAGATTACGAAAATATTTTAAAAGATAAAAGCGTGATGGAAAGGTATATATATAATTCATTGATAATGAAAAAAAAATTAGTTGAAATTGATGAATTCGATGAAGGGCCTAGAAATGTAATGAATTATGGGCATAGTTTTGGTCATGCAATTGAGAGCGCAACTAATTTTCAAATTCCTCATGGGATTGCAGTTACAATGGGAATGGATATGGCAAACTATGTGGCTAAAGAGTTAGGTGTTTCAAATATAAAACATTTTAAAAGAATGCATAGTGTAATGAAAAAGAACTATATTTCTTACCAAAACATCCATATAAATCCTGACGAATTAATTTGTGCTTTGGAAAAAGATAAAAAAAATACTGCAACTCAACTAAGATTAATTTTACCTAATGTAAAAGGAATGATTAATATTGGTTTATATGATAACGATTATCATTTTAAAGAAATTATAAAAAGTTATTTTTCAGATGTAATGGGTTATGCAATATGACTTCAGTTGCTGTAGCGTCAAGGTCTTTTTCAAAGCATCCAGTTCTTAGAGAGGAGCTTTTAAAAAAATATCCTGATGCAAAATTCAATGATGAAGGCGTCTCTTTAAGCGGAGATGAACTTATTTCATATTTGGATGGTTATGAAAAAGCTATTACTGCTCTTGAGCGGATTGACGATGAACTACTTACACATCTTCCGAGTTTGAAAATAATTGGCAAGTACGGGGTTGGTCTAGATATGATAGATCTTCATGCCATGGATAAACATAATATAAAACTAGGGTGGACAGGTGGTGTAAATAAACGTTCAGTATCCGAACTTGTAGTTTCCTTTGCGATTTCTTTGTTACATAGGACTGTTTTCGCTAATACAGAAGTGAAGAATGGCGAGTGGTATCAAATAAAAGGGCGACAACTTTCAGATTGTACAGTCGGGATAATTGGCTGCGGCCATATTGGTAAAGATATTGTAAAATTACTTAAACCATTTAATTGTAAGTTGCTTGTTAATGATATTATTGATTATTCAGATTTTTATAATGAGAATGGTATAAATGCTGTTAGCTTAGAAGAGCTTCTTCGAAAGTCTGATGTTATCACCCTGCATTTACCTCTTGATGATTCGACACGAAACATAATTGATGTAGAACAATTAAACTTAATTAATAAAAATGCTGTTTTGATAAATTTAGCCCGAGGCGGATTAATTAATGAGGCTGCATTAAAAGAAAAAATACTGGCTGGTAAATTAGCTGGTGTAGCACTTGATGTATTTGAAGTGGAACCTCCGATAGATATAGAATTTTCATTACTAGACAATGTTTTAATAACTCCACATATTGGAGGAAGTACTGAAGAGGCTATTTTAGCGATGGGAATGGCTGCTATAAATGGATTGGACAACGCAAATAATCCGTTAGATTTTATATAAGCATGAAAAACACTGACATAAAAATACTCTAGCCTGTGGTTGGGGTAAAATTTCTATTTATGTAGTAAGAGATAGGGATTTAGTTGATGGCTTTTTACCAGTCCACTTTAGAGAACCTTATTACGCTGGCTTCAATGTCGATGTGCTAAATCAGCTCACCAAAGGCGGTGAATTTATTGGTTAGTTACCTTTTGAAAGTAATAGATAAAAATACTCAGAAACCCTTTTGTGATGCTATTGCAAAATAGTGGGGGGTGCTTACGATAGATCTTTTTCTATGTTGATATAGTATGTTTGTTGATATTATACATTCCTCGTTGTGATAAAGGATGATTAGCCGAATGTAAATTCATTATTACTAGAATAATATTTTTTTATAGAACTGTATATTTAAAATTATAAATATCTTAGTGAAACTGAAATATAAAATGTTAAATACTCCATTTCCGCTGTTTAAATTAGCGTTATGGCATAGTTCTGAAAATTGCTATAACAAGTAGTTATTGATGAATAACTTACGATTCGCTTTAGGAAGATATTTGAAAATAAATAAATACATATGATTAGATTATCTACACTTAAATATTTTATTTGTTTTTTAATGATTGTTTTGCTTGTGCTTTCTTTTCCAATACAAGTCATTATGCAAAGTAAATGGCCAGTATTATTTCCATATATCCTGCTTGTATTTGTTCTCTTGTTACCGAGAGGAAAATATTTTGTGGTTTCAAGGCCATGGTATCGTTTAAAAAAAATTGAACTTATTATTTTTGTTTATGTTTGTTTGGTAGTATTTCACGCACTACTACAGTTGTTTTTAGGAGTTGTGTCTTTGCAAGGGGTTATGACTTCTATATTTATATTCGTTGCTCCAGTTATATATTATTGGTATTTTAATCAGCGCGCTTCCGATAAAGAAATTCAGTATTCAATATTCGCAATATTAATTGCAAGTTTGATTTCTGGGCTTTTTTTTGCATATGATAGCATTATGAAAGTTGGTTTTTCTGAAATATCACAGTTCTCTAAAGATGCTTTAGCCTATTCTACTATGAGAAGTGGTGAAGATTTAAGTAGTATGCGAGCTCAATTGAACTATAGAAGTTTTGGGTTGTTAGAATCGAGAGCAATATCAGGAGCATGGATTGGTATTGGATGTTTTGCAGCTTTAGCTTTGTTACCCGTAAACTGGATAAAAAGGAGGTTGTTGACTGTTATATTTTTTAGCTTGTTACTTATTATAGGCATGAACTTTACAGCAATAATTGCTTTTATAATTACTCTTCTTGTTTTTGAATTTGGTTTTGCATCACTACTTAGTGGCAAAATATCATCTCAACTAAAACGCGGCTTACTATATGTTTGTATTATTATTGTTAGTGCAATTATTCTTCTTGGGATTTCTTTGGATGAAAAAACACTAGATTATCTGAAAAATAGTTTGTTCGGACAGTTTGAACTGGCGACAACTGGGCGTAATGAGATTACATATATTAAAATTATATTGTTTAATTATTTTCGTTACATTGAGTCTGTTGTAAGTTTTCCTTTAATGCTTATTTTAGGTGATGGCTACACTTCTTTTGGGATGTTGAAGGGTGGAGATGTAGGGCTTATTGAAACACTTGCAAGACTTGGGGCTCCGCTTTTTATAGTGGTTATGTTTGGATTGATAGTTATAATTAATATTACACGTAATGTTGCTAGGCAAACACCTAGTATTCGAGATGAAAAATACTCTTTTGAAAAGAGAGTATTAATATTTTGTGGTAGTTTTATTTTATATATATTGGTAACTGAATTACATTATAGTATATGGGGTGCCAAATCTATATTTCCTATATTTTTTATTGTTCTAGCTTTGTTTTCACGAATGCGTGTTAGTATAGATAAGTAGGTGGTTGTGATGATTTTATCTGCTACTGAAATTGACTGCTTTAAGGATTTTATTTATTCAAATGCCATTATCTAATAAAGTAGGATTTAATGCTGGCAATGCATTTTGGTCATGGAATGAATGTGAAGACGACGAGGGTGTTAAATCGCTTATTCATTATGTAGAACAGCATGCTGAAATATTACGGGAACAATTCATCGGAATCATTAATAATGTTGGGCAATCTTTTATTGATAATAAGAGTGTTGTTGAGTACTTTGAAGTTTCTCCAGGGTTTAGTATCTGGTGGATGTCCTTGCTTGCTGAAAAGAGCTTATATAAATCGCCTCATATTACTGACTGCATAAAGGTGCTTGCATTAGAAAAAATCATTAAAGAAAGTAAAACTGAAACTATTGAGCTTTATAATATTGAACCATCAATTGTCGATATAATATCGACTCTTAGTAAGAAAATAGGAGTGTCTTGCATTATAAAGTCTATTTTCATTAGTCATAAAGTACAAACAAAAAGAAAGTTTTATCATAGCTTACCCCATTTTGTTCGAGGGCTCATATTCTTACTACGTAATATAAAATCTCGAATATCACTTCGAAGCACTGATCAATTCGAGTGGTTCTCTGGAAAACAGGCTACATATTTTTTCTCATATTTTACACATCTTGAACCCACCGTGTTTAGCTCAGGTCATTTTAATTCTCAGCAATGGGGACCTTTGCCGGACAAGCTTATTGATGAGGGCTTTAAACTTAACTGGATGCACCATTTATTGTATAGCAAGATTGTTCCTGACAACTATATAGGAAAAAAACTCCTTCTTTTGTTTAATACAGATACTAAACAACAAGAAAAACATGCATTTCTTGATAGTTATTTATCTATTAAATTAATTTTTCGCGTTTTATTTAAATGGTTTCATTTGTTCTGGCTGTCTATTCGTTTACAAGGTGTTGATAAAAATTTCGAATGTAAAATATCTGATGCTAATTTATGGCCTTTATTAAAAGAAGATTGGTATACCTCTTTTGGTGGTGCTGTAGCTATGCAAAATCTTTTTTGGTTTGAGCTTTTTGATGTGGCTTTAAGAAAACTGCCTAGACAAAAGGTTGGTTTTTTTCTTTTTGAAGGACAAGGGTGGGAAAGAGCTTTTATTCACGCCTGGCGTAAGCATGAACATGGTGAACTGATTGCTGTGGCTCACTCGACAATACGCTTTTGGGATATCCGATATTTTGACGATATTAAAAGAATAAATAATAGATTTTCAAAACCTCATGCAGATAGAATTGCAGTAAATGGCCCTATAGCTTTTAATATATTAATTGAAGCAGGCTATCCTATTGAACAACTTGTCGAAGTTGAAGCTTTGCGCTATATGAATATAGTGCCATCTACTATAAGTAGAAATCCTTATCTACATAAAAAGTTAAAGATATTAGTGTTAGGTGATGTAATGCCAAAATTTACATCTTGCATGTTACATCTCTTGGGAAAATTGCCTGAGAGTATTCTTGATAATCTTGATATTGTAGTAAAATCTCATCCTGGTAATTTAATTGTAAAAAATGATTATCCCAACTTTTTTTTTACTATGACTGATACACCTATTAGCGAAATATTGAATGAATTTGATGTTGTATATGGAGCTAATCCTTCTTCGGCAAGTCTTGATGCTTACCTAACTGGTCTACCTGTAATTGTAGATCTTCAAGAAGGAACACTTAATATGAGCCCACTTCGAGGCCTACCTGGAGTGAAATTTGTATCTACAGTTAGTGGTTTTAAAGTAGCTATTAAAACAATAAATTCATGGTCAAATACTAGATATAGAGATAAATACTTTCATCTTGAAAGAGAATTGCCTAGGTGGCAGAGTTTAATTAACTCTCTGTCTAACAAAAACGATATAATTTAATATTATAAAAAAAGAGTTTGGTATGAACGTTATATTACTTTGTGGTGGATTAGGGACTCGGCTTGCAGAAGAAACCCAGATCAAGCCTAAACCAATGGTAGAAATAGGAGGGCGTCCAATATTGTGGCATATAATGAAAACATATGAACGCCATAATATTACTGACTTTACACTTGCATTAGGATATAAGGGCGAGTTAATTAAAGATTATTTTTTAAACTATCATGCACGCTTAAGTGATTTGACGGTACATTTAAAGAGTGGTGAAATTGACTACTCTAATCCTACTGCAGAAGATTGGAATGTATCTTTGGTTGATACGGGTGCTAATACTATGACTGGTGGAAGGTTGTTAAGGCTAAAAAAATATTTTCAACCAAAAAATGAAACATTTATGGTTACATATGGTGATGGTGTTTGTGATGTCGATTTGACTGCACTGTTAGCTTTCCATCGTTCGCACGGTAAAATAGCAACTGTTACTGCAGTAAGACCCTCCGCTCGTTTTGGGGGGATGCACATAGGTGATGGACAGGTAATTGACTTCAAAGAAAAACCACAGTCTGGCGAAGGTTGGATCAATGGTGGTTTTTTTGTTTTCGAACCGGCTGTATTTGATTATTTTGATGATGACACTACAGTTCTTGAACAGTCTCCCCTTGAAAATTTGGTGCGAGATGGAGAGTTAATGGCTTATCAACATTCTGGCTACTGGCAATGTATGGATACAGTCAGGGATCGTGATGGGTTACAAGAAATTTGGGATAGTGGCTCAATACCTTGGTTAGACAATAAATAATTATGTTTTCTAATATATATAATGATAAGAAAATATTAGTGACTGGTCATACTGGTTTTAAAGGCTCATGGTTAACTACTTGGCTACTAAAGCTAGGTGCAAATGTTACGGGTATTTCTCGAGATATCCCTACAAGTCCCTCTATGTTTGAAGTTTTAGGCTTGATCGGACATATATCGCACATCAAGGCTGATATCCGTGATCTTGATGAAATGCGTAAAATAATGCTTGAAGAAAAACCTGATTTTGTTTTTCATTTAGCAGCACAAGCTATTGTATCAACTTCATATTCAGATCCCGTGGACACCTTGTCATCTAATATTATAGGTACAATGAATATCTTAGAAGCATTACGAGGTTTACAGCATTCTTGTACTGCAATCCTAATTACGAGTGATAAATGTTATGATAATGTTGAATGGTTATGGGGCTATCGTGAAACAGATGTATTAGGTGGTAAGGATATATATAGTGGTTCTAAAGGTGCTGCTGAATTAGTAATTAAATCTTATGTACAATCTTTTTTTAATGATAAGCACCCTGTTAAAATAGCTATAGGTCGGGCAGGAAATGTTATAGGCGGCGGAGATTGGGCTAAAGATAGGATTGTAGTAGATTGTATGCTTGCTTGGAATGAAGGAAGAAAAGTAGAAATACGCAGCCCTGATGCGACCCGACCTTGGCAGCATGTACTTGAGCCGTTAAGTGGTTATCTTACCTTGGCCAAAGAGCTTACTATGAACCCTAATCTTCATGGAGGTGCATTTAATTTTGGTCCGAAAGCTGATCAGAATCATACCGTAGTTAACTTGTTACAGGATTTAGGACGTAATTGGGGTTTTAAAAATTCAGATGAAGCCTATGAAATAACATCTAATATACCATTTCATGAAGCTGGATTACTAAAGTTGAATTGTGATAAAGCACTGTTCTATTTAAAATGGCAATCAACTCTTGTCTACGATGAAACTATTAAGTTTGTTGGGGATTGGTATACAGAATATTATCGTGATAATAAAGATATGCACTCTCTCACATTGGATCAAATTGCAATATACGAAAATCTCGCATCAGAACGAGAACATACTTGAGTTGGACATAAGTCATAACTAAATTAAATAAGGTTTGTCGTAAAAATATGATTGATGGCGTTTGCCTTTATAAATTAAAACAGATACCAGATGAACGTGGTTCAGTTTTACACATGTTGCGTAATGATGATGTAGCATTTACTCATTTTGGTGAGGTTTATTTCTCAGAAATATTTCCTGGCTCTATTAAGGCATGGAAATATCACCACAACCAGACACAAAATCTTGCCGTACCAGTTGGTCGTATTCGTTTTGTTATCTTTGATGGACGAGAATCATCTTCTACATGTGGTGATATTGACATAATTGAACTTGGTCGTCCCGATGCTTATTCAAGACTGACTATACCGCCGGGTTTGTGGTATGGCTTTAGCTGTATTAGTGAAGAAGCTGGTTTGTTAGTTAACTGTTCAGATCTCACGCACGATCCAAATGAATCTGAGACAAAAGAGCTTAATGATTGTTCAATTCCCTATAAGTGGTAACTTTTAATATTATGGACGTTAATAATGGTACTTTACCAAAGCTTCTTGTTGTTGGTGGCAATGGTTTTATTGGACGTCATATTGTTATGCATGCGTATGAACTTGGTTGGCAAGTTACGAGTTTAAGTTTGAATTTGCCAGTAAAGAAGGAATATCAGGGTGTCTGCTATCTTGGTGCTGATATTTCGGATAAAGAGTCGCTTAGTAAGGCGCTTTCACAGAATTCATTTGATTATGTTGTTAACTGTGGAGGCTATATCGATCATAGTTTATATTCTGACACTGGTCGAAATATGATTGATTGTCATTTTACTGGTGTCTTAAATTTAGTCGAAATCATTAATAAAGAACATATTAAAACATTCATTAATATTGGTAGTAGTGATGAGTATGGTGATTTGCTGGCACCACAAAATGAATTAAAACGTGAATCTCCAATATCGCCATATTCTTTGGGTAAGCTTGCATCGACACATTTTTTACAAATGTTGTGGCGTACAGAAAATTTCCCCTCTGTTACCTTAAGACTTTTTTTAACTTATGGCCCAGGTCAGAATTACCACAGGTTCCTGCCTCAAATTATCAAAGGTTGTTTAGATGACAATTCTTTTCCAGTTTCGGCAGGCGAACAGTTACGTGATTTTTGTTATATAAAAGATACAGTGATTGCTATATTTACAGCAATGAACTGTGTAGAAGCTCGAGGTGAAGTAATTAATATTGCTTCAGGTCAACCAGTTTCGATTCGCTCAGTAATTGCGACAGCAAGGAAATTAATTGGAAAGGGAGATCCTAAATATGGTGAGATAGCGTATCGAAGCAATGAGAATATGGAGCTATATGCTGATATATCAAAAGCGCAAGCCCTGCTTAATTGGGAGCCAAAAGTTAATTTTGAAACAGGGTTACGACAAACGATCCAATGGGTTAAACATCAATATGAAGGATGAACAATTAGTTAGTATATTAATGAATTGCTTTAATGGTGAGAAATATCTTAAAGAAGCAGTTGATAGTGTGTTTTCTCAAACATACAAAAACTGGGAATTGGTGTTTTGGGATAACCAATCAACAGATAATAGTGCTGCTATTTTTAATAGCTATGATGATCCACGTCTGAAATATTACTATGCACCTGAACATACCGATTTAGGTGGTGGCAGGGCTTGTGCTTGGCCATATTTAAGGGGTGATTTTGTTGCAGTACTCGATACAGATGATGTGTGGCTGCCAACTAAGCTAGAAAGGCAAATTCCATTTTTTGATGATAGTGATGTTGGTATTGTAATAAGTGACACGCTATTTTTTAATGCAAATAATGAAAAACCGCTTTATGGTAAAGATTTCCCTGCTGAGGGTTGGGTATTTGAAGAACTTTTACAGCAATATTTTGTTTCGTTAGAAACAGTAGTGATTCGGAAAGAAACGGCATTAAAACTTGATTATGCATTTGATCCTGAATTTAGTTTTATTGCTGATTTTGATTTAGTCTTAAGAATGAGTCGTATATCAAAATTAGCACTTTGCCCCGAAGTGCTCGCAAAATGGCGTGTTCATGGTGAGAGCGATACGTGGAAATATCCCGAGGCATTTTATGAGGAAAAAAATAGATGGGTAAAAAAGTTAGTTGAAAAGAATCCTTTGGTTTTAGAAAAATATTTTCAGTCAATTTCAAAGTTTCAGAATCAAAATGACAGAACGAAAATAATATTAACAATTATTCAAGGTGATAGGTTGTTGGCAATTAAAAAGTTGCTTTCAACAAACTTTGATCATTGGCATTCATGGGTACTTTTATTGTTATGTTTGTTTCCTTTTTCAAAAAAAATTTTATTGAATTACTATAAGCGTAAAATTTCACTTAACAGTATTTTTTGAGTTATTGCATTCTTTGTATTGCACGCTAGTTAGTTATTCTTTTTAGGGTGATTGTTCAAAATTTATACGAGTATAGGATTCTTATTAGAATTTTATGGATGAGTATGTTATTCTCATTATATTATATGGCCTCCTTATTCTTGCTTACTGACGGCAATATTTTTTTTGGTTATAGGTTGTCTTCAGAGGGTATTGGGGCTGAAATCAATATTAATACCATATCATTTATGGCGGTGATATGGCTCATTACAACAATTAGGATGTTTGAGGTTGAGGCTTTATTTGGCAATTAATCAAACATAC
>Ga0209482_1000742_pt1 | contig 26581 bp, 26 predicted proteins | sample CoawatmetaG10DNA_FD_187512 | JGI IMG/M metagenome (GOLD analysis project Ga0209482, IMG submission 187512) | Marine microbial communities from the West Antarctic Peninsula - Coastal water metaG104-DNA (SPAdes) (version 2) | ecosystem: Environmental > Aquatic > Marine > Coastal ...
CCCAAAAAAGCCAAAGAGTTTGTCAAGAAAGGCATCGAGACAGTGGATGATTTGCGTAAAAACGAAGACTTACTCACGGATGGCATGAAGATAGGTCTTAAATACTATGATGATATTGAGAGTCGTATTCCACGCGAGGAAATCGACGAATATAATACGCGATTGAGTGCCGTATTTTCTGAAACGACACCCCATGGTTCAGAGTTTCAGATTGTAGGGTCATATCGCCGCGGTGCAAAAACGTCCGGCGATATTGACATGATTATTACGAATAAAGATAACAATCGAGCAGTGATGTATATGTTTATTGATAAGTTGATTGCAGATAAAATTATTGTGGCTGTTCTATCTCGCGGACCCACAAAGTGTTTGGCGATGGCGCAACTTCCGGGGAAAAAAGCGCGGCGAGTGGATTTTATGTATGCCCCTCCTGACCAATTTGCCTTTGCGACTTTATATTTTACCGGCAGTAAAGCGTTTAATACGGTGCAGCGGCAAAGGGCCCTTGATTTAGGATACACGCTAAATGAACATGCGTTTCATAAAATGGTGAATAGAAAAAAAGGAGAACTGGTTTCTGGTCTCTTTCCCGATGAAAAAGCCATATTTGACTTTTTAGGTATGGAATATCGCGAGCCACACGAACGCATTGACAGTCGGTCGGTTGTATTAACTAGCAAGAAAGAATCCGACTCTAAAAAAGATACGGGCAAAGCCGCAGCCCCCGCCACAAAACCCAAAAAACTTACTCTTAAAAAGAGGGCACCTCTAAATACCACACATATGGCGGAGTTTAAAAAGGAAGGGCTTTCTTCACTGAAGAAACGCACGGAATCCGAATTAAGCAAAATGATTCGGGATGCTAATGATGCCTACTATTGCAACAACAAGCCTATTCTCACCGATAACGAGTACGATGTTCTCCGCGAGTTTACTGCTGAAAAATATCCAGATAATAAAGCCGTAAAAGAAGGACATACAGAATGTAAAATCGTAAAGGGGAAAGTAAAATTGCCATTCGAAATGTGGTCGATGGATAAAATCAAGCCCGACACAAAAGCACTAGAAAAGTGGATGAAAACCTACAAAGGTCCATATGTGCTCTCCTGTAAGTTAGATGGCGTCAGTGGACTGTATTCGACTGTGGGCGGCGTCCCCAAATTATACACGCGTGGTAATGGAAAAATCGGGCAGGATGTTAGCCATCTTATTAAGTTCTTGAATTTGCCAGACACACCCGATATAGCAATTCGTGGTGAATTTATTATTGAAAAGGAGACATTTCAGAAAAAATACGCGGACACTTTTGCAAATCCGCGCAATTTTGTCGGCGGACTTGTCAATCAGAAAAAAGTGAATTCCGAAAAATTCGCAGATTTAGATTTTGTGGCTTATGAAGTTATTCGCCCAGAACTCACACCCTCGCAACAAATGTCTTATTTGGAAGAGACACTTGGTGTTAATACCGTGCGCAATGTCACCCAGAAAACTGTAACAAACGAGCTTTTATCCGAATTACTGGTCGCATGGCGAGATGACTATAAATATGAAATAGACGGCGTCATTTGTATAAATGACGAGAACTATTCACGCACAACTGGAAATCCTGACCATGCTTTCGCATTTAAAATGGTGTTGTCTGACCAAATTGCCGAAACAAAGGTCCTTGATGTCATTTGGACGCCAAGTAAAGATGGTTATTTGAAACCTCGTGTGCAAATCGACCCCGTTGTGCTCACTGGTGCAAAAATAGAATATGCGACTGGGTTTAATGGTAAATTTATAGAAGATAATAATATTGGAGTGGGTGCATTAATTAAGCTTATTCGTTCGGGGGATGTTATTCCACATATTGTGGCGGTGATACAGCCGGCGTCACAGCCTCTGATGCCCTCGGTGCCTTATATATGGAATGATACGCATGTAGATATTATGTTGAAAGACAAGTCTGCAGATTCCACTGTAAAAGAGAAAACCATCACCGGTTTCTTTAAGATTTTGGGTGTGGGTGGAGTGGGTCCAGGCAATGTAAAGCGACTCATTAGCGCAGGGTTTGATACCGTTCCAAAAATTATCGATATGAACAAGGAAGATTTCCTGACTGTGGAAGGATTCAAAGAGAAGCTTGCCAACAAAATACGTGATGGCATTCAAAAAAAAGTGGATAATGCTTCCTTGCCAGATTTGATGCATGCGACTAATTTATTTGGACGTGGATTTGCGAGCGTGCGTTTCGAAGCGATTCTTAAACAAGTGCCTGATATATTAGTTTCTAAAAAATCAGATGCAGAAAAATTGCAACAGCTTGTTGCCATAGAAGGCATGGCGAAAAAAAGCGCGGAGAAATTCTTGGCACATGCGCCAATCTTTGTGGATTGGGCAACAAATGCTGGATTAGCAAAACGACTACACTACCAACCCATAAAACTCTCGGCTGACCCAGAACATCTGCTTTTCGGTGAAAAATGGGTAATGACTGGTTTCCGCGATAAAGAACTTGTGGAAAAACTCAAAAAAGTGGGCGCGGAGCAGCAATCGGCTGTATCTAAGAAAACCTTTATGGTAATTGTAAAAGACAAAGACGAAGATACGGGAAAGGTAGAAGAGGCGAGAAAATTAGGTATACCAGTAATGACTCCTGATGAGATAGAGAAAAAGTATGATTTATAAAAATACTTAATAGTAGATATAATAGTAGATATAATAGTAGATATAATTTTGTTATTTAATATTTATTTATTTTATATGGGGAAATTAGAGGTATTTAATAAGCTTTTAATCAAGAAAAGTTCTCTTTTACAATGTATTTTTTCAACGCTTATTTTTCAGATGTTATTGACAACATTAGTATTTAGACATGTCCATCAAAATCCAACTACCTACAAAAATATATTAGAGAAAAATACGGTAATGATGATACTATTATTTTTAGTCATTCAAATTGCTCTTATCTTTGCCATGACAACAATGGATATTACTTTTGCATCGCGGTTTATTATATTCATCATATTTAGTATCATAGAAGGGTTATTCTTAGGTGCGAGTATGGTATATGTTCCTAAGGATATTATTATGTCTGCATTAGTATCTACTGTAGCAATATTCGCCACGTTTTTGGTGGTAGGAATGTTTATCGTGTATTTAGGTATTGATTTGGGGTGGATGGGGATTTACTTATTTTTGGGATTATTAGGTCTTATTATTACAAGAATCGTTTCTAGTATTATGAAACCTGATGAACCCAGATCAAAATATTCGACTATATTTGGATTACTGCTATTCTCAGTATTTATTCTATATGACACGAATAATATTTTACTAAAATACAGCACTACTGGTGTGGATTGTATACGAGGTGCGCTGGATTATTACTTGGATCTGGTCAATATATTTGTGCAATCAGTGGATTCTAATTAATATATCGGTTTAAAATGCCAGTTCATATTGCACAATATCTTTCATATTCTGTTTGATTAGCTTATGAAGTAAATTCGACATACGTTGGCTGAGTTGTTCGCCGCTTAATTTTGCCATCATGCATTTTTTGATATACGTGTTGTATAACATTTCATTCTTCTCTCTAATTGTTGCGTTCTTGCAATCTTCTATGTTGGGTTTTTGCCATGTCACAATTTTTTTAAGGAGTTTTTTATGCACGCTGCTCATTGCTTTATGCATATCCGGTGCAGCCATTTTTATCCAGCCTGCTTCTGTGTATGTATATAGAATGTTGTTGCATTTATCGAATGCTCTTACTGCATTTTCGTCTTTATTTGTAGAAATATTTTCTCGAAATATTTCTACAACAGAATCAAACAAGTTTGCTTTTTCCAAACGTGCGATGTGCGAATCTGTAACAACCATATTCGCAATCCAATCATCAAACAAAATACGTGGTGTATACTGTTGATTGAGCCACTCCAGAATATCTATTTTCTGTTTTTTAATGTGAATCCATTTATTCAATTCTCCTATTTGTTTTTCCATATCAACCATTTTTTTACCCATTTCCAATATTACATCATATAGCTGTCTTACCGTAGGTGTATCACTTAACTCTTGTGCTTCTACATCACGCTGTTTTTTTGGTTTTGACATGATTTCGCATGCAATAACATGTCGATCAAAATATACTTTACGCTTATACGCGCGATTACAATGTTTGCAACAATACATATTTGACATAGTTTTTATTTCATATGAAATAAATTTATCTTTCAATTTATAACCCATAACTTTTAGCATCATTCACGATATTATATTATATAATTAAATATAATTAAATATATAATAATAGTATATATGGTTTGTACAGCTTGCAAAGGAACTCATGCAAATGCCGGAAACAAATATAAGTGCAACTGCAACTATAATGTTATAAATGAAAAAGAAGACCCCGCCCCAATACAATGTAAATCATGCACCTGCAGTTCATCTCAAGGATGCTGTATACACTCTATTGAAGATAACATGGCTTTACAAAAGAAAATATGGAGGCAAGTTCGTGTTGCACCCTCACTCTATATGAACAATTTAACTGCAATTGCGGTAGAGGGTAATCAATCCAAACATCCTAGTAGTAATGCTCCCAGAAAACAATATGCTTATGTAAATTGGAATCAATCAAGTGATAGAGCTGTTCCAAGTATTCAGCGTGCTTACCGTCCATCGAGAGGTAATTCAACACGTGTCTCATTAACTAGACACCGACCTGGTGCAGCAGGGCCATCTGGAAAAGGCGTTGATATTAAGCATAATAGTTATGCGCGATATTTAGCAAGAAAAAAAGGAAAAGTCTTTAATCCCAAAGTGGCTGTTGCAGACATCCCAAAATATGGTAATAAAACACAAACGTATAATATTGTTAATAATACGTAATCACTACTATATTTAGAATATAAATAATTTAATTTATTAAATTATTTTATTTATATATATTATAAATGGTTCGGCATATAGGTATGTCATTTGGCAACTCGGGTAAACGATGCAGAAATTGTGGAACACAACAGAATGTGAAACATGTTATACAAACAGTAGGCGGTCGTATACAGCAGGAGCTCCAACGCGCACAAATACAGCGTAATGCTGTCATGCAAAGACAGAATTATCTGAGGCGTGCACAGGAAGCACAGCAAAACCGGCAGCGTGCACAGGAAGCAGAGCAAAATCGTCAGCGTGCACAGGAAGCTGCAATTGCTCGCCAGCGTGCACAGGAAGCAGAGCAAAATCGTCAGCGTGCACAGGAAGCTGCAATTGCTCGCCGAACCGCTCAAGTAAAAAAACCTAGTCCTAGTCAAGCAATTCATGTATATGGTGCAGATTGGTGTGGATTTACTCGTAAACAAAATACAGAAATCACAGAAGCTTTAAAGAATGACCCTCTCGCAAAAGACAAGCTCGTCAGTATTAATTGTCCAGATCAACCTAACAATAAGGTTTGTAAAGATTTAAAAGCTTTTCCGTTAACAGTTATTCATACAATTGGGGAAGAATACTCTCTTGAGGAAATTGAGCAGCATCAGAAACCAGGCTATAGGGCAGGAACTTCGGTTGTTGCTGAACTTGAAAAAGCGCTTGCTGGACAAGGTGCACCTGTGCAGCGAGCACCTGCACCTGCACCTGCACCTGTGCAGCGAGTAGGCGGGCAAGCAATTCATGTATATGGCGCAGAATGGTGCGGTTTTACTAAGAGACAGAACAAAGAGATTAAAGAAGCTCTAGAAAAGGAGCCCCAGGGGGGAAATGCTCTAGTATATATAGATTGTGCTGGAGAGGGAAAATCTAATCCCGTATGTGTTGGCATGCCTGGGTTTCCCCTCACGGTTGTCCACGAAAGAGGTAAAACACATACTCTTCAAGAGCTGATGCATATAAAACAACCCGGGTATCGTGCCGGTGCCGTGGTTGTGAATGAGTGGAAGGAAGCATGTGGAAAGGCGCCAACAAAAAATAATGTGCAATTTGAAATTAACTCTAGCGCTGAAAGTAAAGACAAAGCCATTCACGTATATGGCGCGAATTGGTGTGGATTTACTCGCAGCCAGATTTCAGAACTTAAAGAAACCCTTAAGCACGAGACCGGTGGCTTGGAATCTTTACATGTTCATGAATGTGCTGGCGGAGACCTGCCTCCTGGTGTAAAACGGATATGTGGCGGACTTCAAGGCTATCCTCTCACAATAGTTAGTGATAAAGATGGACCAAAGGAAGCCGTCGCAGAAGTACTTAAAAAGCACAAACTGGGGAAACGCCCTGCAGTCGACGTCGTTAGTGAATGGAAGCGTGCGAATGGTGATAGAACCTCAGTTAAAGCGCCTGCGTCACAGCAACAAGGTGGATGTAAAAGCTGTGGAGGAAAATAGTTCTGGTATAGGTAGTATTATGTAAATACTTGAATAGGTAGTATTATGTAAATACTTGAATAGGTAGTATTCTTATCATTTATATTTATTATATTAGTCTATAATATATATGCCTCCTAACAGATATTTACTACCTTCTATAAGAATGACATTTATAAAATCAAATAACTGGTATTATAAACCACATAGCCAGCCGGCTAGTGGTGTGGGTGGTTCATGTAATCGAGCAATTCTTAATGCTAAACGGCGCAGATTATAATATATATAAAATTGAAATAGAAATATGATATTTATACATATTATAAATATCATGACCGATAATCCAACAAAAATGTATGGCTGGTTTTCAGAAAAAGCACAGGCTGTCTGCAACTCCATAGTTACTTATGAAACACCTAAAAATGGAACTGTTCAGGTAACTAATATTACAGATTCGTCTACCGATTCTAAAATGGAATGGGACGACTGTGTATGTTTAGGTGAAGTGACCAAATTTATTAGTAATAAATCTAGTAATAAATCTAGTAATAAATATAGTAATAAGTTCCATACAAATTAGTTTCGTTATTATATTTTAAAATGAATTAAACCTTTTGAGCTATATTTTTTAATGACAGATTGGTTAAAAAAGTATGATGATATTCATGAAAGTGCTGTCACCTTATTCAAGGAAAAAAATGCAGATTATGGAGACGCATTTGCAGAATACGGAGCAATTGGGGTGCTTGTTCGAATTGGAGATAAAATAAAGCGACTACAAACCATTAAAACAAACGGAATTACTATGGTAACTGATGAGAGGATGCGAGATACCTTACTCGATTTACATAATTATTCCGCTATGGCGCTTATGTTATTAGATGAAGATCCATTGGGCATGAATTCTACGGTATAAACATTTTAGAATAGTTTGACTTAAACTTTTTCTTAAAGATTTATATATATGTCTCTATTACACGATTATTCCTACAGAATTATTGTTATTGGTGATAGCAATGTAGGAAAAACACATCTCATATCTAATTTTGTAACCAATAAACATATTTCTAATCAAATATTCACGCCAACAATAGGGGTGGATTTCCATGCAAAATTATTAACATCGTGTTCAAAAAAAATAAAATTACATATTTGGGATACATCTGGTGATTCAAATTTTAAAAGTATTGCGCGCGCATATTATACAAGTGTTGCTGCAGCCATCATTGTATATGATATTACAAATCGCAAGTCTTTTGAAAACATAAATATATGGTTACGCGAATTTAGAGAAAAGAATAGCATCTTATGCGATGTTCCTATTTTAGTAGTCGGTAATTATATCGATACCAAAAAAGAACGGCAGGTGGAAATGTATGAGTTGGAACAGTTTGGTGAATTATATAACACCATGATTGCTGAGGTTGACTCTTATGAAATGGTATATTTGCAGAATGTATTTCAGCCTCTTTGGAATAAAATTACTAATAAATTTGTCATAGCTGAAAAATATAATCCTGGTGTAAAACGTTTAACAAGAGACATGTTTCTTCCTTATATAAATAATAGTGGCAATCCAATACACGCAAATACTAGAGATACTTCCATTAAAACCCCAGAAAATAAAGACTGTATGATTTCTTGATTTGAAAATAATTTAATAAATTATTTAATAAATTATTTAATTATTAAATAAATTACTAGGTAAATAAAATAAAATAAACTCGGCTTATTATAATAATGGAAACTTTAAATTTAAATTCTAATTCTTATACGCACTCTGAATTAAAAAAACTATTATCTTTGGCAGATGATTATACACATCATGATATTATTAAACACAAACAACGTCTATTACACCAATTAAATCGTGATCATACAAATATGAATCACACACGAAATATAACTGCATTCCTGGATACCATAACCAGACGACTTACCTCTCAAATTACCGCACCAGTAGAAAGCGCTAATATAAATCCCGCTATTATTAATATAGAGGAAACAAATACAAATTATAATAAACCTAATGCAATCACACAACATGGCAGTAACTTTTTAATCACAAATGAAAATACAATGGCAGGCTTATCTGCGAAGCCACAAGATGGTCGCTTAGTATCTGTTGCTACACCGGCTGGATATATGAACCCTATTAATGTGCGCACTATAGAGCAATCACTCAATATAGATAGTCGCTTTCGCAAGAATTATTATACTACTCAATCGACAAAGTTTTCTGTTAGCCTTCCCGAGCCACAAAAAAATGTGGTGAAGATGAGCGTGGATTCTATAGAGTTTCCCTTATCCTATTATGCTATCTCGGCGCATAATAAAAATAATACTTTTATTGTGATTCAGTATAATCACCTGAATGATGATCTTCAGGGTACTGCATGGCGTGTCACTTTGCCAGACGGTAATTATGAACCTTCGTGGATGAGGGAAAATATGGCAATGTCATTGGAAGATGCAATGACACAAGCATTGACAGATGCAGAAAGTGGAACTGTAACTGAAAAGGGGATTTTTACTCCAGCGAAACAGGCTTCGTACGATATATCATTTGTTATTGATAGGACAAGTGGAAAGTCTATTTTCAAAACTTCCAGTAATAGAATGGCGATTCGATTCAATGTTGACGCAAATGGAAACTTATCCATGGAAGAAAATATTCAAATGCGCTTAGGTTGGTTATTGGGTTTCCGCGCAGCACAATATATATTTAGTTCTGCTTCGCCTTCCGCTATTGTTTCGGAAGGAATATGTTATCCTTCTGGGCCAACATATGGGTTTCTCTCGATTAATGATTATCAAAATAATACTGCCCCCGTATTTTTACAGGCATTTTCTCAATCGACATTGGATAATAATATTATCTTAAAAATTAATTTAGCAACTGAGTTGGGTGGAAATACCGTTTATAAACCATCAGACACTGGTGCATTAACTAGTATTGAAAAAAAACAACGAGAATATTTTGGACCAGTAAATATACAAAAATTAGATATTGCTTTATATGATGAATATGGACGCATCATTGATTTAAATAATATGGATATGTCATTAACATTGCGTTTTGAAAAATTGTATAATTAAATTGTATCATTAAATATTATACTATAAAATTGATAAGCTATTTGCAGTATAAATCATGATAAATCATGTCAGGTCGCGAAAAACATAAGACCCATTTGTCTTCTTCGCCCGGAGGTTGTCGTCAACCAAGCGTAGATAATCCCACTGCATGGAGCACAACCCTCGATATTCTTGACCCGCCAGCAACTGGTCTTGTGGACAATAAAAATATCTATGCAACGGCTAGCGATAAAGATAAAACTTACAATTCGACTGATAATTATATATCATTACAGAATGAATTCAATGTGAAGACTAACTTTATTCGGCGTATTTATACACTTCTCTGCATGCAGCTTACGCTAACATTTGGGATATGTGCTGTATTTTATAATATAGACTCTGTTAAAAATTATGTTCTCCATTCTCCAGGGACGCTGTGGGCCTCTATTATTATGACATTTGTATTCCTGATTGTTGGTTCCCCGCCATGCTGTGGTCGGCATCATCCCATTAACCTTATGGCATTACTCGGGTTCACACTATGCGAATCTTATCTTGTGGGATATACTTGTCTATTTTATAATTCTGCACTCGTTCTTATGGCGTGTGGTATCACGCTATCCACTTTTGTAGGGTTGACTGCTTATGTAATGCATACAAAAAAAGATTTTAACTTCCTTGGTGCCGGACTGTGCAGTTGTTTGTGGATTCTCATTATTGGAGGTATTATCTCCGCGTTCCTGCCCAATATGCCTATTTTCAATGTAGCGATGGCAATTCTTGGATGCATTACAGCCGTTGGATATATTCTATATGATACATCTGAGATCATCAATCGTATGGAAATTGACGAATATGTATTTGCTTGCATGTCGCTTTACATTGACATTATTATGCTATTTGTTAATCTTCTTCAATTGCTAACCGGGGGTAATAATCGCGATTAATTCGCATATTTATATGGCGGATTTTGATTTGAAATAGTGTTGAATCGATTTATGTTGTATCGATTTATGTTGTATCGATTTATGTTGTATCGATTTATTTTGCAGTGTCGTCGTTGGTATACAAATTTCTTTTTTAGTTTCTTTTTTAGTTTCTTTTTTAGTTTCTTTTACAGGCGTCATCATTTTGCGTAACGCTGCAGCAGACATATAATTTTGTTCACTTAATTGTTCACTTAATTCCCTACGAGAATTTCCTCTCATTTTTGTATATTCATCTAGTTTTCTATAGAAGTCCCTCACCTTGCGATTGATTTTAATTTGTTCTGGTTGAAATGAAGTCAAATACAGACCTTCTAAACTTTTCACACGCGATAATGCCACATAGGTTTGTCCGCATTCGAAAATACTTCTTCCGGCATCTATTTGTGCCAGGTTCAGCGTAACCCCCTGTGCTTTATGAATGGTAATCGCCCATGCCAAAATTAGCGGGATTTGTTTTACGCCAACCCCTGGAATATTGTCGCTTTCCCAAGTATGCCGCGTCATAATGCGCGCTTGTCCGTCATGAAATTTCACTAAAGGTGCGTCTCCAACAAATTGTGTCACTACGCCAAGACTACCATTTACGATAGGGTATTCCCCCTCCATATCAATATTCGCAACACACATGACTTGTGCACCGACCTTTAACACCAGTTTTTTGTCTGCCATAATACTATTAGACAGATTATTCATTTCTTGTTTTTTCTGCTCCGGTGTAATAGTTGCATCAAATCGTTTACGGGCGGATTCACCATTCAAATCATCATGAAATGTGTGACTAAATTCGACACATTCATTGCCTAATTTTTTTAGTTCTGCATGATTAATCATATCTACCTGTCTTCGCGTTGGTAGCAAAATGGTGGGCTTGCATGTGTTTTCCTCTTTTTTATCAACAACTGCTATTTTTTCGTGAAACGCAGCTACACGATTACGTAAATGTTCACATGAAGATTTTGAAATTCTACCGGTTCTTACTTGGTTAAGAAGTTTTGTATAAACGGGATCTGTTTGCCGAAATATTGTAGTCAATTGCACATAACGATGAAAGGTATTTTCCCAATACGGACTTTCAAAACAAAATGCTGACGTTTCTGGAGAATCATTTGACCCCACCGGTGGGAGCTGATAAAAGTCTCCTGAAAATATGACTTGTATGCCGCCAAATGGCGCGCCTGGGTTCTTGCGAATACGTCGTCCTACGCGGTCTAGAATTTCAAATAGTTTTATCGACATCATACTTACTTCATCTATAATTAAAATATCTGTTTTTTCCCAGGGTTTGCGACGATGTTTTTGCCGTGATACCCTATCTACTACATCAAACACGTCGCCGTTTGCTAATCCAACCCCCGCCCATGAATGCAGTGTTTTTGCGCCTTTGCAACCAAGCAACACCGCTGCACAGCCAGTGAGCGCACATACTTGCACTTCTTTTTCTCGCTCTTCTGCATTTTGAACCATGAATTTAATCAATGCTGTTTTCCCCGATCCACCTGGTCCTGTAAGAAATATATTATCGCCATTTATAAAAGCTTCTAAAGCTACGTTTTGTTCGGGAGATAGCTCCATTTGAATTGATAACGCCCTATATAGTGTTATCAATTTTATACTTAAATAAGTATTATTTATATTACATATCTTTTATCATTATTGCTAGCATTTCGTCACAGTTGCTGTATCGTTTTGCGTGCATGGTTTTTGCTGTTCAAAATATATTTCTTCTGGAAATGACATCCCCCTAAGTGGGTCTGCATTCGCTCCTTGTAAATAATAGTATGTATTTTTAAAAATAGGGTCTTTCGTAGCAACATTTTGAATCCACGGCGGCGTATGTCCAGGTGTCGAAAAATAACAAGGAGCACTAAAAATAGCACTAGATGGATCTACAATTTCATTTGATATTGTAGTGACAGTATATATAATGTTTGACGTGTAATGTTTCGTATTTATTTTCCATGATACCATTTTAATAGGATGTATTTTATCATAATTTACTTGCAGCACATTTCCGCCCCACATTTTATATCGGTTACTGCCCACATTTCTAACTGGGTTTGCAAAACGTTTTCCTTTAGTAACATCTAATAGTAAATCGTAGGATTTTGCTGATGCCAAACGATATTGATTAGGGGGGTGTGGTGGTATATGCGTTACCTCTACAAACCGTTTACTTATAAAATTCTGATTGTATCTATAACCATTTTTTTTAAGGGGATTTGGTCCTGTTTTTTTTGAATTACGCTGCATTTCCAAGTATATTGTTTCTTGGCGACGAGAATTTGTTCGATCGCTGCCGCTCACTACAGTGGAATCCAATGTTTCAAAGCAACGGTTTGTTGACATATATATATAATGAATAAAAAAGTTCTTCATTATATTACATACTACTATTGTTCATTATATTATTCCCAACCCATGTTTGGGTTTCGTATACTTATCGATTCACAATCAGGATTGACAGCATAATTGCAATATAATTTTCTAATACAAATCGACAAATATTTTCTATATCCGTATGGTTCCCAAAAAGGAGAACCATCGTCATATAAAGACCCACTAGAATAAATATGGTGGTTAAAACATACACCAACCAATACACCACAACTTCGCTCACCTGCGATGAAATGTAATCACCTTGTGGTGCGCGGAATAGATAAAATATATACAAAATACATGTCCATATAATTATTTTCTTAACCATAGAATTGGCCTGTTCGCCGAATTCTCTTCTATGTCTGGCAGCATTCATGGTGAGTTTGTTATCTAACGGTATATGGTGTGTTAGATAACATCAATTTTCTGGTTATATTTTATTCTTCTAAGATTTTATTCTTCGTAGATATAACTATTTGATTATATTTTTCCTTGGCATACACGTGATATGTTATCGGCTGTAGCGGCAATTCCAATAATACGTATATTTTCATACCAATAAATAATAGGTCATCGTCATTCGTCTTATAGCAATTCCAATATGAAAATTGTTTTTTTAAATGAAGTAATTTATTCAATTTGTGAATATCTAAAGAATATGCCCCTTTATTTTTAATTATTATTATCAGTATTCCATCATAATTTAACATATCATATAAATTCTTGATGGATTCCTCGTAATAATTATCATTTTCTAAACATTCTATCGCATAAATGACATCAAATGTTTTGTCTGGAAATGCCTTTTTTTTATAAGATACGAGCTCACTTTGGATATTATTATTCCTAAGTTCTGAACAATATATTTTACATTTCTCGAACATACGTATGTGCTCTATTCGATATTGACCCGCATTTAATATGTTTTTTTCGTTAAAATATCTTGGAAATATGCTTTTTATATAATGTAAAAATTTTGTTTCTTCCGTATCCATATACCATTGTTTTGGATTTTTCTTGGAAATTTCTTCCGCACAGAAAATTGAAATGCTTTTTCCCTTCATATATATCCCACAATTTAACAATACTTTACACTCAACATTACATATGGCCCTCTTTGGAGACCAGCTCGACAACATCATGAACCAGATTCGTCACCTTGATCGCGAAGCAGCTCAACGTCTCCAGCAGCAGCTCATTCAAGCGCACAACGAATTTGTTGCACTCGGTCAAGCATGTGGGCTTCACTTTGCCGTTGATGTCCAGCGGAACCATGGTGCTGCAGTTTTGCAAGAGGGACCAATTGATGAGCCTGTGCCCGAGGGCGAGACATCCAGCGATGATGACGACCCGATGAGCATTGATGAACTAGACGATGAGTCCGACAGTGACGATGATGAGTCCGACAGTGACGATGATGAGTCCGACAGCGATGACGACGTGTGCCCGTACCTCGAGGCGGAGGCCGAGTACAGGCACCAGGAGGAGCTCATTTCTGGATCGGACAGTAGTAGTGGCGATGATGAGGATGACGGCGACGAGGTGCCATAAAATATTTATAACTTAAACAAATTAAAATATTAATACCATTATAAAAATTACATAAATATATAGTCAATTAATAAATTGAAAATCGCTGTCTATAATATCTAGTTCTTCGTCCATTTTAAATATGTTATTATCATTATCATTTTCATTATCATTTTCATTATCATTTTCATTACTTATTACATCTTTATATTCTTGGTCAGTGGTGTCATTAATAGTATCCAAACACACTGGCTTATCATACTCTAATTCATTATCCAATAAATACATGTGAATGGGCGAGCTACATTTTTCATTATTTTCTATCTCACTATCACACTTATCTATATCATCGCCTTCACATGTATCATCATCTTCGCAACAATCATCTTCGCTTCCATAATCATCTACCGCACCAAGCCGCTGCTCACCATCGCATGCATTATACTCTATATATTCGTCAGACTCATATAAAATATCGTCTAATGATAAATTTTGCGACACTGCATCATCTGCACAAGGAGTGGTTTGTGCCATAAGTCGCTTCGCTTCATTTACTGCCTCTTTTCTGTTATATATTTCTGACCGAATTTTTTTTGTAAGCCGGCTTACTGGTCTGCCCCGTCTTAACTTATTGTATGCGATTCGTTTTTTTATCTTGGGGATTAAAGCTACTGAAAATGTTTTTTTTTGTTCTGTATAATTCATATATATATTTTACTATATAATATTTATTATAAATTTTATTAATATATATTATTTTAAAATTGATTCTTTTCCACATAGTATAACTATATCATGGCAGACACAAAACGTGACGATTGGACATTCATATATGAAATTCCTACAGAGGAGTTTCCAAAAGGATATTACCTTCATAAACCAACCGGTGAAAAATTCTGTTTTACACGAGGCATTCAAGATAAAGTTAGCGAGAATGACGAACTATATATTTATAATATGTGGTGGCTAGAAAATTCTTAAGTATATCCTTACTAATTTAATTATATATATATATATATATATATATAATGGGCGGCGGCATATTACCAGTTGCAATACACGGAAAAACTATATATTTTTTATTTGGACGAGAGGTTGAAAATAAACAGTGGGGCGATTTTGGTGGCGGGCGCGAAGGAAAAGAAACACGTTTTCAAACCGCAATACGCGAAGGCTGCGAAGAATTAGACGGGTTTTTAGGGTGTGAAAGCGCCCTGAAAAAACTAGTTACCGATAATCTTGTCGCACAAGTGGATACCGAAAAACTCCGCACATATATTTTCGAAATAGATTACGATGAAAATCTGCCATTTTACTTTAATAATCACCATCAATTCATTAGTAAACACCTTCATCACAAGGTCAATAAAAAAGGGTTGTTTGAGAAATCTCAAATAAAATGGTTTTCTATTGCAGAGCTGAAAAAGTCACGTAGCACGTTCCGACCCTTTTATAGGAAGGTTTTAGACAACATCATTTCTATTCATAGAGAGATTGAAAATAAAATAAACTAATTGAGTTTATAATCCATAACTTTTTCTTGAATACTTAGTAATATGAGTATTCAAGAAATAGATATTTTAAATTATAAGCAAGATTTACATGTAGATAAAGAAGATAAGGAAATGTATGGCGAAATATTAACACCGTTTTCTCTCATTGAGGACATGTTTTCTCTCCTACCCTCTTCTGTATTTAGTCAAAAAAATAAGCGATGGTTAGATACCGGGGCTGGATCTGGTTTTTTCAGTATGGTTCTATACCATAAACTATATGAGGGTTTGCTGACACAAATACCACTCCACCAGGAAAGGCATACACATATCATTGAGAATATGCTCTTTATTGTTGAACTTAGAGAGAATAATATTGAAAAATTAAAACAAATGTTTGGTGAAAAAGCGAATATTATTTATTGTGACTTTCTCTCCACCGGCTATCATCCATCCTTGATAAAATCATTCGATTACATCATTGGCAATCCACCCTTCCATTTTCACGGAGTGAAAAAAGTTCCCACGAATACCACGAAATCAAAAAAAACCGACGGTATTACTCCATGGTTTTCTTTTATTAAACGCTCGATTGGTTTGCTTAAAGCAAATGGACACCTGCTTTACATTGTCCCATCCATCTGGATGAAGCCAGATAAAGCTCGAGCATATTATCTTCTTACCAGTTACTACTTACAAAAAATAAAATGCTATACTAACACGGAGACAAATCGCATATTTTCTGGCGAAGCACAAACGCCCACATGTGCCTTTCTACTGAAAAAAAAGCACTATCCAACGTTACTTCCGCAAAGTATAGAATTATTTGACCGGGATAGAGAGAAATTTGTCAACTATATAGTTTATCCTGAAAACCCCATCCCTTTATTTGGCGCCAGCATCATTCAAAAACTACAACCGTTTATTGGAGAAGCTCAACCCCATCTTCCAGTTATCAAAACAAATATGCCAAAAAAACATATTATTCTCTCCAGTGCGACATCAACCGCCCATAAATATCCTAATATACATACATGCACTCTACGTGGGCTTAATCCTGTTCTTAAGTTAATGTATAGCGATCAACCACTAGCATTCTATGGCATACCGAAACTCTGCTTGGCGCACAAAATGTATGGCTTCCCCTTTTTAGACACAAATGGCGAATATGGCATATCAAATAGAGATAATTATGTAATCACAAACAAATCAATCATGGAACTCAAACTAATCGCCGCATTCCTCCGCACAAAAACCGCTCTCTATATTTTTGAAGCGACTCGATATCGCATGAAGTATCTCGAAAAATATGCATTTGAATTCATCCCTGATATTAGTGTCCTGGAAGGGTTCCCTAAAGAACCTACTGATGAAAACATTGCCGATTATTTTGGGTTGGATAGTATAGATAGAGAGAATATCAACAAATTACATAAAAAAGAATATGGGTTTTCTTTTACGAATACGCATACAAATAGTATACTGTCCAAAGATTAGCGACTGCACACCACATCGACCCATAACCCCCCTTAAATATATGCAGCATAACAGGTGCAGCGACCATTCCAACTAGTATTAGATTCCAATCCGGAAATACAATTAGTATCAAAAATACAACCAACTCCCAATAGGTAAGCTCATTTCCACCCCATAATGGTGATGAAAAATAATTATCACATAAAGAATTCGAATATCCATGGAATTTGATAAATATAATTCCTATATAAATAGCAACAAATATATTCAAATATAAATTATTAATATTATTTCTAAAATAAATGTTGTAAATTACCTGTGCTGCTAATACGGCAGGAATTAAATAAGATGTTACCATGTAATTTATGTTGTTCCTTCGCATTTTATTCCACCATAATATCGCATCTAATAGCTGAATAGAGCTAAAAATAAGTAATTTTATAATATTGTGATGTTCATAGGCTGGCAGTGTTTTTGTTTTCAATAAATATAATGCAGAAGACCAACTAAATACAAACGTCCCCAGACTGACCTCAAAACTAAAACACATTACTATAAAATGATATTATTATTACTATAGTAAGATATTAAATGATATTATTATTACTATAAAAAGATATTATAAAAGATATTATTAAATAAAATTGACCCTTCTCTCCGCTTCATCTACCGTCTCACTATATATATGTTTCAATTAGCAACCACACGGTTTAACACAGAAACGTGGACTGCGAATCAACATTATCGTGATAAAATCCACCATGCTGGTTGCATATATGGGACGCCAAAACAAATTACCAATGCAGTGACTTTACATCAAACGTTGTTAGTTTTGGAAATGCAAAATGAAGCCAATAAAATTATGGGTATCGGATTAATTCGCAATGCAATTGTTTTGGGAAAGCATCATAATATATATAGCGACCGCTTTTATAATCGATATGCATATAAGGGAAAATATAGGATTGATCGCATCGATTTAGATGAAGAAGAATTAAAAGTCATTACCCTCTTAGATACACTTGTATTTAAAGGTTATCAGCATCTCAAACGCGGACAAGGCATTACCATAGTTCCTTCTTGGATTACAGATAGTAAACACATAAATTTTATAGCACATTTTAGAACGATGTTTCGAACTCGGTTTGGAGAAACACCAGAATCTAGCTAACATTAAAAAAGAACTATTCTAATAATAAATTGTATAATAATAAATTGTATAATAATAAATTGTATAATTATCTATTTCTATTTTTTCATTACTTAAAATAAAGTAATCAAATACTAATATATACACAATTTATTATGGGAGATGTTAATTTAAATCCAGCGGATTACAGTTTAGATGATATTTATACTTTAATGGATTTAGATGAACCCACTGTTCCAGAGATTACCTATGCAGCAAATGCAATCATCGACCAAGCGAATAAAGAAGGAAATGACACGTTAGTAGAATTAATAAAAGCCCTAAGGGATAAAGCCGTTGTAGAAATACAAGCAAATGCAGAAACGGAAACATACGCACCCCTGACCCCAGAATATAAAAAACAACCCTCTGAGAATCAACGTATTAAAAATACCAAACGGATACAACAAGTGCAAATGTGCGAAGATGAAAATCCTCACCCTGTCTTATGTAGAACTCGCCTAGGGGTATCAAATACTTATAATGTACCTGTTGCACAAGGAACCATAAACCCTAATCTTAAAAATATTGTTTCTCGCATTGTTTGCATTGATAGTCAATTCAGACAAAATATATTACCATATAAAAGTGGGAATTTCAATACTCCTTCATTAAATACTGACTACACACTTGATTTATCAGATCATTTGAAAAATGTGTTGTCTATCCGATTAAACTCTATCCAAATACCTACATCATGGTATACCTTTTCCAAACATTTGGGGAATACACAATTTCAAGTGGATGGATCATCGGTATATATTGAGGACGGATATTATGATGCAGATAGCTTATGCGTGCAATTAAATGCAAAAGTTAGAGGCGTAATAGGGGATAACAAACTGGATTTTAGTTTAAATAAAATACCAAATAAAATAACAATTAAGAATAGTGGCGATAAGAAGAAATTAACCTTTTATAAACCGGGTGGATTAGGGAATACGTCTATGGGAGCGACCACCTATATCAATAATAATTTAGGATGGTATTTGGGATTTCGCCGGGAACCTGACGTATCTGGTGGAGCTATCGAAATTATCATCGATGCGAGCGGAGCAATAACTGCAGATGCGCCACTTAATTTATATGGTTCACGATATTTTATATTAGCAATTGATGATTTTAATCAAAATCACCTGAATAAAGGTCTTATCAATACCATTGATGGCACAACAAAAGTCGCTCTTCCAGATTATTATACTCCTGCCATGCCTGATTGTTCATGTAATACTGTGGAACAACCATTCCCTTATAAGTTTCCCATAAAACAGATGGTAGCACAAAATCCTCGAAAATTAACTAAAGCTCAATTGTATTCTGTTAATGAAATTATATTGAATCGAAGTGTCCCTAATTTACGCGCTCCCGGACCCACCACCACAAATACACTGGCGACAATTCCATTGAAAGGGATTTCTGCATTACGAAACGCTACACCACCCGAGCCATTTGTTGAGGCCGGAATCGCATTACAAACCAATAAGCGGGAATATTTTGGACCAGTGAATATAGAAAGATTGCGTGTTCGTTTACTAGATGATAAAGGCAATATCGTTGACCTTAATGATAACGATTGGTCATTTACAATGATCGTTGACCAGCTATACCAGTATTAACATCAGTATTAACGTCAGTATTAACGTGAGTATTAACGTCAGTATTAACGTGAGTATTAACGTCAGTATTAACTGTAACATATAGCGGACAGCCTTTAAATATATCTGGCATTGGTCCGTCATGCCATACAATCGTTAGAGGGACTGTTTCTGCCAATATGGCTTTCGAGGTCCACCGCTCCTTACATAGCACCTTAAACAGTTTTTGAATGCGCTGTCCAATACCGCCTTTGTTGCGCGGCGCCACATGCTTTACAGCCCATTCAAATTGCAATGCCTGCTGACTTGTTTGGAAGCCCGATACAAGACAAATATGTGTCCATCCAGGTCCTTTGCTAGTGGTATATTTTGCACCCCCACAAATCTCTCCATTGTGTTGGCGAAGACGTCGGACAGGGTCGGGTGAGACACCCGCATATGTGTTATTTTTATTTGCAATAATATAAAATATCCATGGCTTATCCATAATACTATATATAAGAATATATTATTATGTGTTTATCGTAATTTATACACAACAACCTGGCCTTGGTGGAGAGAACTCGCTAAAAAGTTGCATATTTTTAGGTGTTGCAACAGGCCTTTCTATGCGTGGTATATTATCTGCAAGTATAGATAAAATATTTATAATATTAATATTTAATTTTGCCGAGGTTTCCATGTAAATAAGGTCTCGCGATTCAGCATAGATCCTCGCGTCCATTTCTTCTATTACACGGTCTTTTCTATCGCATTTATTGCCAATTAATGCTATTACTTTAACATCGCTATTGTCCTTTAGCTCCTTCACATGGCGCTTGGCCATTTTATAGCTGGCCGTGTCGCCAATATCATATACCACTAGAGCAGCATCCGCCCCCCGATAATACATTGGGATCAAGCAATGGTATTTTTCTTGTCCTGCAGTGTCCCAAATCTTAAAATGCAAACATTCCTCTTCAGTTTGTAAGATCTTACTAAAATAAGATGCACCTATTGTTGCCTCCGTATTTGCAATATATTTATCGGATACAATGCGTAAAGCAATAGATGACTTCCCGACTCCGGATTCTCCCATTAAAACGATTTTGAACGAATATGATTTACATTCAGTATTCGACATATATGTATTACTATTATAAAATATCCATAAATTATTTTGTAATATATTATATATATGCATCATCGCTATACAATGAAGCGTCGAAAACAAACGAGAAGAAAACACATGAAGGGAGGAAAGCCAAAGACCATGAAAGTTGATGGTGACGCCCTTGGTTGGAGACCACGTGTTAGAGAGAATAATATCAATAAATTATTATTAAAGTCCCACAAAAATGGGATGACAAAGCTTATCATAACCCATTTTGGCGAGAAGGACGATGTCTACATCGTAAATAATGAAATGAAAAATAGAAAACTTTCTAAAAAAAAAAAGAGAACTGTAAAAAGAGCACTACGTAGGTAATGCAATTTTATTTATTTCTGTATTGCCCAGGAGGGCGGCGGCATGTTTTGCGGTAGCAGCAAAGGGCGCGCCGGACCCACAAATCCCGTGCACAACGACCCAGTCGGCTTACACAATGAGCATGTCGGTCGTACATTCGACTCCTGTAAAAGCTGTGCATCCCATGGCATATGCACTAAATCGCCATCGCGACGATGCAAGTGCGCCTCGCACAGATGTTTTTGTCTCTTCTCCTTGACAGAATAAAAACATTCCACCTTATCAGCTGTATGTCCATACTCACATATTGTGCAAATAAACAGCATAACTGGGTATATATATATATATATCAGAGGTAATTCTATACCATTTTCGCAATGTAAAAACCTAATTAAAAACCTACATTGCGAAAACACATAAAGAGAGAAAGAGAGATAATAGTAATGGAAATTACACATCCGCGTATTGTTGGATTTTTTAAAGAGCACACGACCCTCAACCCCGAAGAAACTATCCTTAAATTTATTGACATTATGGAATCTCTCCACGAAAACATGAATAAAACCATGAATAATTCTGTCGTCTCCGAAATACTCGACAGCATCAAATCCATGCAAGGGAAATTGGATACAGTGTCTAACGATGTTAATAAAATTACCGGCGATACACAAACCCAATTCGCACTTAAAATGACCGAATTCAAGCAAGACTATATTCGCGAACTGGAAAAAGTCCTCACATGTAATGTAGCCAATAAGATTGAACCTCTTTTCAAGGAGCAAAATTCAGCACTTTTTGACCGTACGGAAAGCATGCTTGGTAAACTCATTCCTAAAAATGATGCGGCCGTCGCCGAAAGCATCAAAGGTATTATTCGTGAGTTCCAAGATGCAGTGTCAAGCGATACACGAACTGCCCTTTCACAAACAATAGACCGCGAGTCTTTTTCGGCATATGTAGTGGGATTTGACAAAAAACTAGCCGACACCATTTCAGCATCACAAAGTATTCTAACCCAGGCGATTGGCACCACGGAGCAGCGTCTGGAAAGCAAAATGGAAAACATTAAAGAGTTATCGACTGCTAGTAACACAGCAACATCTTCTTTACATGTCTCAGTCAATGGAATTCTACAGAAATTCGAGAATTCCAGTGCGAAAGGACAACTATCGGAGAATCTGATTCTCAATGTGCTTGAGCAGGCATTTCCTTCAGCGGAAATCACTGCGGTAGGAAAGACAAAAGAGACTGGTGATATTATGGTAGAGAGAATGCATAAACCCAAGGTTCTTGTAGAAAACAAGATTTGGAATAGGAGTGTGGTGCAAGCAGAAGTTGTTAAATTTATTCGCGATATTGAGGTGCAAAATTGTTGTGGGATTTTTTTATCACAGAATGGCAAAATCACAACGAAAGAAAACTTCGAAATCAATATCCATAATGGCAATGTATTGGTATATGTCCACGATGTGCATAATGATGCTGATAAAATTAAACTGGCATTTGATATTGTTGACCACCTAAAAGATAAACTGGATGAATTTAGCGAGGAGGGCACTGGAGGAGAAGAAAGCATTTCTAAGGAAATGTTGGAGTATATTAATGCTGAATTTCAGAACTTTACTGCTGCTAAAATGTCGCTGACAAAGTTAGCGAAAGACTTTAATAAAAAGTTTTTGAAACAAGTAGAAGAGATTAAAATGCCTACTTTAGAAGATTATTTATCAACTAAATATGCATTTTCTTCTAATAAATTTGTATGCGAATATTGTTCATTTGTGGGGAAGAACCAGCAATCTAAATCGGCACATCTTCGTGGGTGTTTTGCCAAGAAAAAACATGAGAATGGACAAGCACCTAATATTGTCATCACGTCTGAATTAGGAATGGGATAATACATGTTAAGCAGCGCAACAAAGTAATCAATGCGACAATGTAAGCAAGGCGACACAGAGTATTACAATAAATAAAATACATTATAATATTTGTATATTATAATATGGCCACCTCCAACGTTGATTTAATAAGTATCACAAGAATGATGGATTTAAACTCAGATTTTTATAATTGGGCAATGACATTCTTTCTTGATACAGAGCACGACCAGGTTAATCCCGAAAACAAATCGGGACCAGTTGATGAAAACCAATTTATACGCTTTACGCGTGATATGTATCAAGTTCTTTTAGAAAACTTATTAACACAAAATGTAACACTACTCAACTTAAATAACCCTTCTGACATTGTGGAAAAATTATTCGGATACAAAATCAACGAAAAAAAAGCTTGGCAAGCCCAAAACGGAAATTACGAAGACGGCGACGACAGCAAAACATTTAAACAGAGTTTTCCAAACCCGAAGATGCTTCTATTGACAAATCCAGAGCACCTATTATTTTATGATGTATGGGACAGATGGCTGATATTAAATTCGTTTAATAATTTTATAGATTCGGCAAGCGCAAATCTTGCGATGCGCGCGACGAACGCCGGATATAACTTAACAAAACCTATATTTTGTCAAAAAACCAAAGATACCGTGGATCAGACACAGTCACCTTTCCCATTTACCGCCGTTTTCAACGGAGATGTATTAATATTTTCATATATTTTAGTTGAAATGCCAGAACTGAACATACAGGAAATACTCACACAGGATTTACTCACACAGGATTTACGCTACTTTGACGTGGCAAAAAAAATGAATATTATTGTAATGAATTTCATTTGGCAACGAAACTTGATAAAAATATTTCAGGACGTTATTCAAGACAATGCTTTAGGGGCCCGTGCGATTACAAGAGAGAAATATTTAATAGGAGTTGCTGTTTTACGAAGAATATGTTTTGTAGATTACGAGGATAACGGATTATTTAAATGGAAAATAAACGGTCCAGGCACCCCCAAACCTGGCATTTTTATTACAAAAAGTAATTATGAACACATATATAAGTATTTTACCATTAAATTTAAGGCGTTAATTAAAGCATACTATAGTACAGATATTGTCAAGCCCGCTGCTGCTGGGGACACCCTGTTGCGACAGAATCTCGACGAAAAGAAGCGAGCGACCGAGTTACAGTATCAAAACCTCAAAGCCGCCGCCGCCGCCGCCGCCACGGATACCCATCCCGACCAAGACGATGTCACTACGGAAATTGGGAGGGTTTGGATGTACTTCACAGGTGAATGGGGGGATGACGAGGGCGACGACGTTATTTATCCCTTTGAGATTTCACAAAGTTATATGGCTGCTGGTATCATAAGTACATGCGAACCAATCATTCTCAAAACCAAATTTTTTTCCCAGTTGTTTAAGCTTAATTTTTGTAAACCACGGAAACCTGTTGACCCGGACCTGTTAAACAATAAGAAGAAGTGTGCAGGAGGGATGATTAAACTTGCACAAAGATGGGCTGACAAGCAATTTCTCACAGACATAAAGGTCGCGAGCATCCTCAATATATTGAAGGGTCCTGTCATTTCCGCAACTATTTTTTCATTGTCTAAGTTTGGAGGTGATACATGTCATCTCACAATATGCCTAATTGTTAAAAATATAAAAGATGCTGATACTAGTGCTGTTCAACAAATGTTGAAGGATGTCAGGGAAAAGCTGATGGAAAGTGTCGCTGCAGAGGTGGAGCTGAACTTTTATAATGGCACACAAGTCAGAGAGATAAAAATATCTCTTTGTCTCAAAGAACGCCCAATGGCTGTAAGAGGGACCTCAGACGAGCCACAATTTGGCAATATAATAATAGACAATTTAAAAGTAATAGATAACATTATGGGGTCTAGCAAGGATGGCGACAACCAAGGATATCTATTTACAAGTGACCCACTTGCGATTATTCGGACTATGATTTTAAATGAATTGAATTTGATAAAGAAATTCCTCAAGCTCAACAACAACAACAACAACAACAGCGGCATTGAAATTGCCGACGACGTCGACGACGCCATCGCCGACGACACCGACGACGCCGCCGCCGCCGACGACGCCATCGCCGACGACGCCGCCGACGACGCCGCCGACGACGCCGCCGCCGCTGCCGCTGCCGCCGCCGCAGCCGCAGCAACAGAAATTGACAGAGACATTGACACCGTCGACCGCCTTGAGAAAGCTCTCACCGTATCAACCGCCACCGTCGCCGTCTTCTCCTCTGACCCAGCCAATACGATGAAGCTCCGGGGTGCTATCGGAAACACCCAAATCACCAACTCCGAGCTCAGGAATTTTGTCGGGTTGTTAACGGGCGTCGAAATTAGTGAAATAAAAACTCTACTTGGAGCTGCTGAGTGGCGGAGCGTACACGATGAAATGGTAGTTGAGATCAATAATACTAATGCAGCTGAACAAGTAAAGTTATTCTTCGCCAGGGCGGACGAGGAGGAGGAGGAGGCCTTCGTTACTGTAAATAGACTTTTATTTAATGTTCCAAACGCCCAGACGTTATGGTTGCCGCTTCCTCCGGCTCGGAGGCTGAGAACCGCGGCAATAATAGACAGCAAAAAACTCAAAACCTTCTCCAAACAGCCTGAGATCGTTGCCCCGCACATTATTCTTATCATTAAAAAAGCGAAGGCACTTGCTGCGATTTTTCCAGATATTTCTAAAATATCTTCCGCGTTAAAATGGAGCAAGAAAAATAAACCGAGCCCAACAGATTGGAAGATCGACTGGAACGACGCCGTCCAAGAATGGGTAAGCAATGTTTACGAAATTATAACAAAAGTGGAGTTGATGCCGCTGCAAAAAATTTTACTAAAGAATAATCAGGAAGACCTGCTAAAAGAAGAGCATCACTGGAAAGAGGGGAAGGAACTCTGGTCTAATGAGGTGCTCTCTCATTCGACAAAAATACAAAGTTTTATATATCAGTTAGGAAAACTATATAATAATGGTAATAATTTTAATGAATCGTCGCCTGTGAGATTTCCCGGCAACACCTCCGAGGCGAAGGACAAGCAGAAAGGACTTGATAATTTAGGAGAACTTATCGCAATTGCAAAAAAGTATACAGAGTGTATTAACTTTTTAACAGTTGTGATTACCCC
>Ga0209482_1000748_pt1 | contig 26372 bp, 42 predicted proteins | sample CoawatmetaG10DNA_FD_187512 | JGI IMG/M metagenome (GOLD analysis project Ga0209482, IMG submission 187512) | Marine microbial communities from the West Antarctic Peninsula - Coastal water metaG104-DNA (SPAdes) (version 2) | ecosystem: Environmental > Aquatic > Marine > Coastal ...
ATAAGCATATAAGTAAGCATTATACTGCTCAGTTAAATAAGCTAGATGAGATAAGTAAGGCCAGATTACTGAGAGGAGATTGGGAGTATGATGATAGTAAGGATGCTCTGGTAGAGTATGATGCTATTATAAATATGTTTAGTAATGTAGTACCTACTGGAGATAAGTATATAACTGCAGATATAGCTAGATTTGGTAAGGATAAAACTGTTATATATTTATGGAATGGTCTACAGATAGCAGATATAATTACTATGGATATGAGCAGTATGGTAGATGTAGCTAATAAGATTAGAGATATACAGAATAGAGAGGGTATAAAACTAAGTAATATACTGGTTGATGAGGATGGAGTAGGAGGAGGAGCTAAGGATATACTGAGATGTAAGGGATTTGTAAATAATAGCAGGCCATTAAAGGGAGAAAATTATACTAATTTAAAAACTCAATGCAGTTATAAGTTAGCTGATTTAATAAATAGAGGCCAGATAGGAGTTAGTACTAATAGCATAAAGATTAAAGAGGCTTTAATCCAGGAGTTAGAGCAGATAAGGAGGATTAATATAGATAAGGATGGTAAGCTAGCTATACTGAGTAAAGATAAAATTAAGGATTTAATAGGGCGCTCTCCAGATTACTCAGATGCTTTAATGATGAGGTGCTATTACGAGCTCGGAGTTAGCAGAGGTAAATACTCAGTACGCTAACCTAGTAAATTTACTCTAATTAAATAATAGAGTTTTTTAATAGTATGATACTATAGGGCTTATTTTATTGCTTAGATGTATTTAAAATAGCCCAGATATTAAATAATAATAATTTATATTTATAATAAATGAGAGTAATAAAGTTAAAAGTTAATGATGAGGTTAAAAGTTATAAGCTACCTACTAGCTGGGATGAGGTAAGTTTAGGCCAGTATACTAAATTAATGATAGCAGTAGATAAAAAGGAAAGTACTGAGATAGAGTTAATGGTAAAGAGCCTAGAGGCTTTAGCAGATATACCTGGAGGGCTACTAACTAAAGTACCTATTAAGATGCTTAGAGAGGCTTATAATCATTTAAAAGAGCTAACTAGTATAGTGCCTAATAAAGAATTAACTAGGGTAATAGAGATAGATAGTATAGAGTATGGATTTATACCTAATTTTGATGAGCTAAGTTTAGGAGAGTTTGTAGATTTAGATAACTATCTGCAGGATGGATTTAATAATTTAGATAAGGTATTTGCAGTATTATATAGGCCAGTAGTAAAAAGGGATGGAATTAAATATATTATAGAGGATTATAATTTAGATAATATAGTTAATAGGCGTAAACTCTTTAAGGAGCGTATGAGTATAGATACTTTATATGCTGCTCTGGTTTTTTTTTGCAATATAGGGAGGAAACTCACAGAGAGTACGCTATCCTCTTTGGAGGAGGAGATAAAGAGCCTCAGCATTATAAAGAGCAGGAGGATGCAGGAGATAGTATAGGCAGTAAATACGGTTGGTACTGCTTAATACATAGGATGGCTGGAGGAGATATTTTAAAGATGGATAAGGTGGTAGGATTAAATGTAAATACCTGCCTTAATTTTTTATCATATACTAAGGATTTAGAGTTAAATGAGGAGCTAAATAGAAAATAAAAAGATATGCAAAATAAGAGTAATAATGCTAGTTATAATAATGTAATAGATGCGCTAAAGTGTGTAGCTATTACGCATGGTATGGTTAATAATGTTAGCTCTGGTACAGTTGATGAGGTAGATATATCAGCTAATACTGTCTATCCTTTAGTACATATAGTGCCTGGTAATGTAACTGCAGGAGTGCAGCAAGTTACTTTCGAGTTTAATGTATTAGCTATGGATTTAGTTAAGCTAGATGAGAGTAATGAGCAGCAAGTATTATCTGATACTTTACAGATATTAATAGATACTATAGCTCAGTATAAAAATGGATTACTATTAGGAGTGCAGCAAAATGAGGGAGTATATGGCCAGGCTGATGATAAAGATTTTACGCTAGAGCCTTTTACTGAGAGATTTGATAATGTAGTATCTGGATGGAATTGTAGTTTTAGTATTACAGTACCTGGAATATATTTTGCTTGTAATAATTTTGATGATAAAGCTATTTATAATGATGCTTCTAGTAAATGGATTTGGAGTAATGAAGGAGTTATTAACTGTAGAGAGTTTAGTAATAATCCTAAAGAGAGTAGCCCTACAGTTATGCCTACTGATGAGAATATAGTACCATAACTGCATAGTAAAGTACATAGCTAATACATAGTATAAGTTATTAATAATGAGTAAGTTATAAAGATAATAAAAATAAAAGTGCATAGTATAAAGCATATAACAAGAATGATAGTAATAAAGGATTTATAAAATGGATGTTAAAAATACTGAAAAGGCCTTTATTAAATTCGGAGATAATGTACTGCATAGAGCTAGATTTTATCTTAGTAGGCGTAAGATAAATACTAAATCTAAAACTCTCTCAGATAGCTTAAAGTTTAAGGTTAAAGTTTATCCATCTGGAGCGCTGGAGATGGATTTTAGCGCAGTAGATTATTTTAAAAATGTAGAGGAGGGTAGAAAGCCTGGCAGTATGCCTCCTCCTAGTGCTATAGCTAAATGGATTAATGATAAACCTATAAAACTTAGAGGAGCTAAAGGTAAATTTATTAAAAAAACTCCTGCTAATATAAACTCTGCAGCCTTTGGTATAGCTATGAATATAAAAACCTATGGAATAGAGCCTACATTTTTCTTTAGAGATGCCTTTGCCATGCACCGTAAACGATTAGCTCCAGAGATAATAGAGGCTTATGGTAAAGATAGCGCTAAAATGATGCAGAGTATTTTAGGTAGTGAATATACAAAAACAAAAATAAAATAATATGGCAGTAAGTGTAATACAGTATCCTTTTTATAATCAGATGCCAGCAGGCACTGATTGGATGTATGCTTTAACTAGTACTAATACTACTGGTAATTATAAATTTAAGTTTTTTGTAGATGTATATATAGGCCAGTTTGGTAGCCAGTATATAATTAGGTTAAAATTTTCTCCGAATGCTTTGGGTACTGGTATAATAAATATGAGTGATATTTTTGAGCAGTATGTAAAAACTACTAACTTAGGTAATGCTACTACTGGTAATGAGAGCTCTTTTAAATCAGTAGATAATATAGCAGGCTCAGAGTGCCCTATACACTGTATAGATAAGCAGAGCCTAAATAATGATAGCGCTAGTAAGGCAGTTTTAGGATGGGGAGAGGAGTATAGTACTAATCCTAATGATGCTCCTACTGAGTATATATTTCAAGCTATCTCATTAAATTTAACCTTTTTTAATGGTATGACTTATAATAATGAGCAGGTTAGGACTAGTTTAGGATACGCTTTAGATTTATCTAACTGGGATAATAAAAGTAGATTAATGACTAGTATTATATCTTTATTTTTAACAGATGCTCCTCCTACTGAATTTACTGCAGTAGCTAATCCTACTGCTCAGAGGATAAGAAGTACAGATTATGCTACTTTAGCATTTTTAAACGGTAAATATTCTGCTGGAAATAGTTTCCCTGGTAAGGTAAACGTATCTTTTTATAATGATAGTAATACACTTTTACAAAGTAACCAGATTAATATTAGCGCTGCTAATGGAGGGCACAATGCTACTAACGATTTACTTATAACTGATAGCCATGAATCTTTATTATTTATAGGAGTAGGAGTAGCTAATTTAGCAGGTGCTGGTATTAATCTGCCAGCTAATACTGCATATTATAATATATATTTGCAAGCTAATAACAACGTACCGAACAGTAGAGCTATGAGATATAATATACAAAGTAATGATTGTAAAGGTTATGAAACTATTAGGCTAACCTGGTTAAATAAATATGGCGCTTGGGATTATTATAATTTTACTAAAAAAAGTATAAGGAGTACTAATATAAAGCGTACTAAATATAGTAAAATTAAAGGAGAGTGGAATAAGGATAAATTTATTAAAAATGGATTTGATAGAGGAGCTAGTACTTTAAATATAAATGCAGTAGAAAATATAACTATTAATTCTGATTGGTTTACTACAGATAGTGAGGCTGCTTGGTTAGAGCAGTTATTTATATCTACAGAAGTTTACATATTAGGAGAGTTAATACTTTCAGATACTGCTCCTGCAGAGTATGGTAAATACCTAACTCCAGTAATGATTACTAATAAAGAGTATGTTAAATATACTAGAGCTAATGATAAAGTAGCTCAGTATGAGATAGATATAGAGTATAGTATTAATAAAAGAGTTCATTCTGCCTAATGATTAATCAGCAATTAATAGCATATCCACAGGGTACAGTAGAGCCTTTAATATATCCTACTGGAGAGGTAATTTTAGATATATATGAGGCTGCTCCTATACCTTTAGTATTAGTAGCTGATGATTTTACTAATACCTCTGATAGGGCTGGAGGGTACTCTCTGAGTTTTGATATACCAGGTACTAAAATTAATAATATATTTTTTAATCATATATATAATATTACATCTGATAGTAATTTTAATATACATATAAAAACTGCTATAATATTAAAGGAAGGATTTTTAAATGTTTTTAGTGGTTATTTACAGTTAAATAGTATAGATAATAATATAGATGGTATAAATTATAATATAACTATATTTGATGGTACAGTTAATTTAAAGAGCGCTTTATCTGAGAGAGTTTTTAGAGATTTAGATATGACTGAGCTAGAGCATAATTATAATGGTGCTAATATAGAGGCTAGCTGGAGTGCTGGGCTGCCTTTAATAAATGCTCTCCCTGCTAATAGTTTCGCTGGTGCTGCCGGAGCTACTACTACTACAGTAGTTAAGTATCCTATGGTACAGTGGAATAATAACGCTAGTTATACTAGTAGCGCTATTACTACTAATAATTTAGAGGATTTTTTTAAGCCTTTTGTTAATTTAAAATATGTATTACAGAATATATTAAGAGATATAGGATATACAGTAGATTTTGATTTTATTACTCCTCCTAATTTTGATAATTTATTTGTAGATTTTAATAAAGGCTGGGGAGTAGGAGTTTTTATAGTGCAAAATACTGGAGATATTAATTATCCTGCTACTACTGGAGGTAATAATAATAAATTTGATGGTAATATAATAGAGAATGAAATAGGTATAGATGGTAATTTATATTATAATTTGGGTACTGATGAGTATACCTCTTTAGGTGTATCCTCAGTAACTTTTACTGGTAGATTTGTAATTAAGAGCTCATCTGGAGGAGGTACTGTTTATCTTAATGTAATTAGCGCTACTACTGGTACATCTGTATATACACAGAGTTATTTTAATGTGGCTGCTGGCTCTACTATGAATTTTAATGTTCAGATAAATTATGTAACTGCAGGAGCGTCTTATTATGTAGAATTTGGAGCAGTTAATGCTTTCGTTATGGATAAATCTAGTTTATTAAGAATATCAGTAAGCCCTAGTATACATTATATCCAGGATACTCTAATAGGTTATAAAGGAGATACTAATCAGTGGGAGTTTGTTAAAGATATTATTAATATGTTTAATCTAGTAATAATACCTATAGAAAATAGGATAAATCATGTTAGTATATTACCCTATAATGATTGGATAGATACTGGTAATAAATTAGATTATACTAATAAAATAGATATAACTGATTTAGAATATAAGCCTTTAGAGGGCTTAGCTAAAACTACATTTTTTAAATTTTTAGAGGATGATGGAGATTATATAACAGAGGCTCATAATCATCCTAACGATTGGAGATACTCTCAGACTGTAATACAAAATATAGAGCTATTTGATAATCCGGAGAATACAGTTCAACTCTCTCATATTGCTGCTACTTATTACGGCCCTGCTTATAACGGTAATGTTTTTATACCTAAGATAATGAATAGCGAGTATGAAAGCGACTGGGAGAATAAATTTAGAATACTTTACGATACTGGAGTAACTAATTTAACTACTAGTACTATAGAGGTAAATAATAATTTTGGAGGAGGAGATGTATTTAACTCTTATCTTAGATTTAGTAGTAAGCAGGATGGAGCTAATGGTTTATCATATAATTATGGTATAGTATCTTATGATTATAGTTATCCATGGATAAATAGCTTATATAATACTTTTTGGTTTAGATATATGGATGAGTTATATCATCCAGATACTAGAATAATTACAGTAAATGCTTATTTAACTGCTAAGGATATATATGAGATTAAATTTAATGATATAATTAGGATTAAAAATAGAAATTTTAGAGTTATAAAAATTACTTATAATAATTCTGGCCTTAGTGAGTTAGAATTAATAACTATTAAATACTTATAATGGATTTTAGAATAGGATACAATGTAAAGCCTAAAGAAATTACTAATACTAAAAAGGTTATTTTTGAAAAATATAAAACCGGAGGAGAGGCTGGTAGTTATATAGATGTATTACCTACTAAAAATGAGTGCGAGGCTTATGGATTTATATATACTGGAGGTAAATGTAGAGTTATAATAGATAATACTGAGTTAATACCTTTTAAATCTACTATCCAGGCTGGTAAAAGGAATTACTGTTACGGTATCTCAGATGATAGTATGTTAGTAGGAATAGATAACTCTATACTTAGTAACTCTTATAATAATTTAGTAGTAGGTAATTTTAACTATGTAAATGAGTTAGTAAATAACTCTGCTACTATAGGAGCTAAGGCAGATACTACTGCTACTAACTCTATAGTATTAGGAGGTAATGCTCCTGCAGATAATTTAGGAGAGAGGCAGAGTATTACATTAATGTATGGAGGCACTACTAATAATGATGTATCTACTCCTCTTTATCTTAATAATATTTTAAATAAATATTTTGATATACCTATAAATACTGCTATGATTTTTAATGCTGATATATTAGGACTAAGAGTAGGAGGTACTGGAGCAGGAGCGCTAGGAGATTATGCTAGTTGGATAGAGAGAGGAGTTATAATTAATAAAAATGGAGTAATATCAGTAAGTACTACTAATACTCCTATAGTATCTAATGGTACTACTACTGGATGGCTACCTAGCTCTGCTCTACCTACTAACTCAGAGTTAGTTATAAATGGAGATTTTGCTAAAGGATTAAGTGGATGGGCTGGCAATAGAGATACTACTTTAGCAATAGTAAATAAAAATCAGTTAGATATAAAGAGTGCTAGGGATAAGTATGGTGCTGCATTTTCAAGTGTATCATTTGTAGTAGGTAAGAGTTATGAGATTAAATTAACTGTAGTATCTTGTAATAATGCTAATCATATTAGAGTAGGGACTACTACTAGTGCTGTAGGTTACTCTCAAAATATTTGGCAAAGTGGAGATATAGGTATAGGAAGTTTTAGTACGATATATACTCCTACTACTTATGGTAATTATTTATCAATAGGAGGTAGAAATGATGTTACTACTTTAGTTATTAGTAGCGTATCTGTAAAGGAGGTAATACCTCATACTGGTACTAACTATAATATCAATGTAGTAGGCGCTAAGGATACTAATATAGAGTGGGCTAGTACTATTAGATTTACTCAGATAAAAACTGTAGTAACATTATGATAAAAAATTTAAAAAAAGTAAAAAATAGAATGATAGTAAATTTATCTTATATGAATTTAGTAATTAAGAGCCTAGATACTATAGAGGATAAAAGATTAACAAGTAATAAACTAAATAAAAAATCATGGCTGAAAAGGTTATATTAGAGGTAGAGGTTAAAAGTGGCAAAGCTAGTAAAGATATAAAAAAGGTAGGAGATGGCTCTAAGGCTGCAGCTAAAGAAACTACTCTACTATCTGGAGCTATGGCTGCCTTTAGGACTGGTATGATAGCAGCAAAGGCTACCAGTAAACTATTATTTGGCTCTATAAAAGCAGGATTAATTAGTACTGGATTAGGTGCTTTTGTAGTTATAATAGGCTCTCTATTTAGTATGCTTATGAATACAAAAGCAGGAGCAGAAAAACTAGAGCAAGTAATGGCTGCAGTAGGTGCTGCTATCTCAGTTATTACTGATAGAATAAGCGCAATAGGAGGAGCTATAGTTAAAGTATTTTCTGGAGATTTTGTAGGCGCTGCTAAAGATGTTAAAGGTGCTTTAACTGGTATAGGAGATGAGATAGCAGAGGAGGCTAGCGCTGCTATGAGATTAAAGGAGGAGTTACAAGCCTTAAAAGATGCTACTAGAGAGTTATCTTTAGAAAAGGCTCAGAATAGGCAGGAGATAGAAAAGGCTATGCTAATTACAGTAGATGAAACTAAAACTAATGAGGAGAAACTAGCAGCCTTACAGAGAGCCTTAGAATTAGAAAAGGATGTAACTGAGCAGAGTTTAGCCCTGCAGCAGAGGAGAGTATTAGCTATAGAGGAGGAGGTTAGTTTAGGAGAAAGTTTAGAGGAGGATTTTCAAGCCTTAACAGATGAGAGAATAAGATTAATAGATTTAGAAACTGCATCTATTAAAATGCAGAAGAAAGTAGCTACCCAGGTTTTAGCTTTTGAGAGAAAAATAGAGGCTGAAAAAAATGCAGTAATAAAAGCAGCCTCTGATGCAAGAAAAAAAATAAGAGAGCAGGAGAAAAAAGATGCAGCTAAATTAGCTAAGGAGATATCTGATGCAGATATAGCTATGACTAATAAAACAGTAGCCATCCAGCAGGAGCTATATTATAGAGGATTAGATACTAAGGAGGAGGTAGAGCAGGCTAAATTATTTACTGCTTTACAAAAAGCAGAGAAAGAGGTAGAAAATAGTAAGGCTACTGAGGCAAAAAAAGCAAATGCCTTAATGGCTTTAGCTACTAAATTTGGAGATGATAGGCAGGCTATAGTAGATAAGTATGATGAGCTAGAAGTTACTGCAGAGCAGCTAACTGCAGATAAAGTATTAACTATGCAGCAGGATTTATCTCTTTTATTAATAGAGGATTTAGATAATAGAGCCTTAGCTCAGATAGACCTAGATAGAAAGAGAGAGCTCGCTAGCGTTGATGGTATGGCTAATAGTTCTGATTTAAAAGCAGTTATTAATCAAAAGTATAATTTAAAAGTGCAAGCCCAGGATAAAGCTACATCTGATGCTAAAAGAAAATTTGAGGCTGCAGATTTAGCAGCTATAGGAGGATTATTTGGCCAGGCTGCTAGTATGCAAACAGAGGGTACTGAGGGATGGAAAAAAAATAAAATAGCTGAGGCTAGGATAGGCTCTGTAATGGGCGCTATGAGTGCCTTTAATAGTATGGCCTCTATACCTATAGTAGGAGTACCTTTAGGGATAGCAGCAGCAGTTTTAGCGCTCCAGCAGGGACAAAAGCAAGTAGATGATATTAATGCTACAGAGATACCTAAAATGGCTAGAGGAGGTATGGTAGGAGGCTATGGTAATGGTACTAGTGATAGCGTAAATGCTAGATTATCTAGAGGAGAGGTAGTTATTAACGCTACATCTGCTAAAATGTTTAGAGGCGCTTTAAGTAATATGAATGTAGCAGGAGGAGGAGTAGGTTTTGCTAGTGGAGGAGCTACCTCTATAGATGAGGGAGGAGGTATGCAAAGTATTAGTAATGAGCCAGTTAAAGCGTATGTAATTACTGATGATTTAACTAATAGCCAGGATAAATTAGCCCAAATTAGGAGGAGGAGTAGACTATAATAAGCTAACTTATATTTATAATAAAAGTAAAAAAATGGATATAGTAGAGTTAATTATAGATGAGCAGCATACTAGCCTAGCAATAGATGCAGTTAGCCTGGTAGAGTTTCCTGCAATAGAGAGCGAATGGATTTTTTTAAGTAAGGATACTAAAAATAATTTATCTTTAGCTAAAGTAGATGAGCATAAAAGATTAATAGTAGGAGCAGCATTAATACCTAATAAGCAGATATATAGGAGGGATGAGAACGGCAAAGAATTTTATGTATTTTTTAGCGAGGCTACAGTAAAAAGAGCATCCGAGCTATACCTAATGAATAATAACCAGAGTAGCGCTACTTTAGAGCATACTGATACTATACATGATGTAACTACAGTAGAGAGTTGGATAGTAGAGGATACTAAAAATGATAAGAGTAATATTTATGGCCTAGATTTACCTAAAGGTAGCTGGGTATTATCTATGAAAGTAGAAAATGATAAAGTATGGCAGGATATACTAGATAAAAAAGTTAAGGGATTTAGTATAGAGGGATTTTATATAGATAAATTACAGAGTATATCTAATGAGGAGGTTAATTTTAGAGTTAATCCAGATTGCCCAGATGGATATGAGCATAAGATGCCAGATGGCTCTTGGATGTGTGGTAAGGATAGTATGAATTATGATACAGATAATGAGATATTAAGCGCTTTATCTGAAATATTAGAGTTAGCTAGTTATAAAGATTATCCTAGTAGAGCTATTCTAAACGCTCAGAGAGCTATTATAGAGGATGAGATGAGAGGATTAAATGCTACTAAAATGAGTATTAATATAGGTAAAAAATTAATATCTAGGAGCTATTTAAGTATTACAGATATAAAAAAGATTAATGCCTTTTTAAATAAAACTAAAGGGATGGATACTGGTAAATATTCTGATTTTGGTACTATTACCTATAACCTTTATGGAGGTACTGCTATGTTAAAATGGACTGATAAAATACTGAAAGTACAATAAGTTAAATTAATATATATTTATAACAAAAAACTATACTATAATGGATTTAAAAAACAGAATAAGAGTAGCCCTAGGCTTAGATGCAGAGGTAAAAATGGCAGTTCAAGAGTTATTAATGGATGGTACTATTATAGTATCTACTTTTGATGAGTTAGAGGCTGGAGCAGATGTATCAATTTTAGTTGAGGATGGTACTACTATTTTATTAGCTCCAGGAGAGTACACTTTAGAGGATGGTAGAGGGTTTATAGTGGTAGATGAGGGAGTAATCTCTGAGATGGTAGAGGCAGTAGAGGAGGAGGTAGTAGCAGAGCCAGAAACAGAGGAGGAAGTAGTAGAGGAGGTAGCTGAGGAGGAGGTAGTATTAGAAAAAGAGGCAGCTAGGCAGCCTAAAAAAGTTAAGAGTACTAAGGAGTATGAATTTAGCCAGGAGGAGCTAGTAAATGTAATCTCTAAAGAGGTATCAGATTTATTAGATGGGTATAAATCTCAGTTAGTAGAGCTATCTAAAAAGGTAGAGGAGCTATCTAATGCTCCAGCATCTGATGAGATTAGTTTAAATAAATTCTCTAAAAATGATGGAGGTAATACTATTAGTAAATCTGATATTTTAAAGATGACTGGTAAGGAGAGAGTACGATATAACTTAATGAATATAAATAAATAAATAAATAATTAAATAATTAAAAATTATGGCAGGATTAACAGTAAATAGTAATTACTCAGGAGTACAAGCAGGCGCATATTTTGGAGCATGTATTAAATCTGGTTTAACACTATCAGAGGGTAACATTACATTTTTAGAAAATGTAAAATATAAACAAAATTTAACAGTATTAACTAGTGCAGAGATTATATCTAGAGATACGGATTGTAGTTTTTCTACTGCAGGCTCTCTCGGATTAACCGATAGGGTAATCGAGCCTACTAAGAAAAAATTAAATGTAGAGGTATGTAAGCGTACTTTAGAAACTGACTGGCAGGCAAATGAGATGATTCCAGGAGTAAATAATTCTAATTTTGCAGGAGATTTTACTGCTTTTATGATGGATTATTTAGGCGCTCAAATCGGAGAGAGTGTAGAGGATGATATTTGGAAAGATTTAGAAACTGCTGCTGCTGCAGATATTACTGTAGTAGATGTAGTAGGAGTTGCTTTAACTGAGCTTACTATTATTGCTGAGTTAAAAAAAGTAAGAGATGCTATTCCAGTTAATTGTTATGGTAAGGAAGATTTAACTATCTATTTAGGTACGGCTGCAATTCGTTACTATATTTCTGCTATGAGTGCGTTAGGTTACATGAATTTATATTATGGTGCTGAAATTCCATTAACTTTTGAAGGTATTAAAATAGCTCATGCTCCAGGTATGTCTGCTAATGTTATGATGGCTAGTAGAAAATCTAATTTAATAGCAGCTACAGATTTAATTTCAGATTTTGTAGATATTAGAATAGTTGATATGTCGGCTACTGATGCCTCACAAAATTTGAGAGTTGCTGGTAACTTTAGTATTGGAGCTAATCATGCAGTAGGAGCAGATGTAGTACTATACAAATAATAAATAAAGTATAAGGGAGGTTATTTATAACCTTAGATAACCTCCTTTAACTATTTAATAATAAATAACTTAAAAAAATAATAAAATTATGGCTCAATGTGATTTAACTACCGGGAGGCTCTTGGATTGTAAGGATTCGGTAGGGGGTATACGCTCTATCTTATTACTACCTTTAACAGATTATACTCCTACTTATACTGGTACTATACTAAGTGCCGTAACTGCAGCTACTGCTTTTAGATATGATTTACCAAAATCTACTGGATTATTTTCAGAAGGAATTACGATTAGTACTGAAAATGGTACTGTTTTTTATGAGGATACTTTAACTATAAAATTACATAAGCTAGATAATGCTATGAGAGATGAGTTAAAATTAATTGCTCAGACTAGAATGGTATGCTTTGTATTAGATAATAATAATAATCAGTGGGCTATGGGAGAGGTTTTAGGCGCTGAGCTAACTGCTGCTACTAGTGCTACCGGTACAAGTTTAGGTGATATGTACGGTTATGAATTAACAATAATGAGCCAAGAGAGAGAGCCTATGCGTAACGCTGGTACATATACTACTAATCCCTGGGATAATGTAACTGGATTAACAGTATCTCCTGCTTATTAATCATATTTAAGTAAATATTAAATTATATTAGAGGGTATATCTTAGGGTATATCCTCTTTTTTTTTACTAATTAGGATAGTTTTATATTTATAATAAACTAATAACATATTAATAATGAGATATAAATTAAAAGATAAGTATAAAAGTGTTAGTATAGCTCCATCTGGTAAAACTATAGTACTAGAATTTTTAAACCAGGCTCAGATTAAGCTAGTAATTAAAGCAGGATACTCTGAGTATTTTGAGGAGGTAAGCAGTAAGGCTAAAAAATCTAAGTAATGTGGACTTTAAAAACTGCTTATAGGGAGGATTGGCCTCAGTTTTTAACATGGAAACAAGATGAGATAATAGCGCTACTATCTTTAAGAGGAGGATTTATAGATAAAGGTATAGATGGAGATGCTAATATGTTTACTATTATGTTTGAATATACAAAAGCTAAATAATGATATATATAAAAGCAGATAATACTAATCCTAATACCTTTAACACTAATATAATATACTCTATTTTATTAGATAATCATATAAATACTACTCAACCTCCTATTAATTGGAGTTTTTTATTAGAGTTTACTAATGATTTTACTAAAGAAATATTTTATCAGATAATGATTTTACACGATAGCGCTCTTAGGTATAATAGGAATATGGTAGCCTATCCTATAGCTGCTAGTATAGGAGGAGTAGGTAATGGATTAAAGCAATATATAGCTTTTGATAATACTGGATATTATAGCTATAAAATATACTACCAGAATAGTCTAACTAACCTAAAACCTAAAAGTATAGTAGGTACTACTGAGCCAGTACAAGTAGGTAAGGCTTTAGTATATACTGATGATACAGAGGTAAGTTATAAATCTCAAGCTACTGGTAATCCTATAAACTTTATCTATGTACCTTAATAAAAAATAATAAAAATGATAAAAATACTCTGTAATATATTAAAAAAGATATCTTTTGGTAAAGTTTGCTTAGGATACTGCTCCTGCAATAAAAATTAAATAAAAAATCATGGCTAAATCTAAAAAGAATAAAAAAACTACTGCTCCTAGTGGTGCTTATGTATCTCCATTAAGAGAGGTATATTTAAGCCAGGTAATAACTCCTAAAGCCTATGAGGCTACTGGAGATGGTTGGATTAATTACGGTATTAATGCTCCTTATAAAAATTTATATCCTCAGTTTTTAATTTCTATGTATGATAACTCAGCTACTCATAGAGCTATTACTGATAGCGCTAGTACTATGATAGCAGGTAAAGGGATACTAATAGAGCCTAATGGAGATATAGAGGCTACTAGTAAGTTAAATTTACTCCTAAAAAGCATAAACTCTAAGGAAAGTATAGAGGAGCTATTAGGTAAAGTAGCTAAAGATTTATATTTGCAGGGAGCTATAGCTCTTAATATTATTTATTCTAAGGATAAAAAAAATGTAGTTAGTATTACTCATGTACCAGTAGAAAAGATAAGAATAGGAGTACCTAATAGTAATGGAGTAGTAGAGGAGTACTGGATTAGTGCTGACTGGGCTAATACTAGGCGTAAAGAAAATACTCCTACTCCTATAGCTGCCTTTAATGTTTATGATAGGAGCGCTACTAATCAGTTACTATATGTAAGAGATTATACGCCAGGGCTAGATTTATATGGCTCTCCTAGCTACAGTGCCAGCACAAATTGGATACTCACTGATGGCTTAGTGTCTGAGTATCACTACAATAACATCACTGGAGGATTCTCGCCCACCACGTGGATTAACTTCAATTCAGGCCAACCATCGGAGGAGGAGCAGCAAATAATAGAAAATGCTATAACTCGTAAAATGACTGGAGTAGGAGGTAAAAAAATGGTAATGACTTTTACTGATGAGGGAGTTAATACGCCAGATATACAAAATCTAGCTTTATCTGATGCACCTCAGCAATACCTAGCCCTAAATGAGCTAGTAATACAAAATCTAATGATAGGCCATAGAGTAGTAAATCCATCTTTACATGGAGTAAAAACTCCAGGCCAGTTAGGAGGTAAAAATGAGATTATAGAGGCGTATGAGTTATATAGCAGGAGCGTAATCCAGCCATACCAGGATATATTAGTAAAAACATTTAGTAAGATTTTTGCTATTAATGGTATTAATGTACCTTTTAAAATAAAAGATTTAACTCCATTCGCTAATAAATTTGGTACTGAGATACTAGAGAAAGTTATGACCACTACAGAGATACGCCAGGAGCTTAATTTAGAGCCTTTAGAGAGTGATGAGGAGTTAGTTGATGCTAATACCTCACTTAATAAAGATATTAGCTTAGATGAGCTAAAAAGCCTATTAGAGGGATTAGGAGAGCAGGAGGATGATTTATTAAAGGATTATGATATATTAGCTATAGAGGATACTGATGGAGAAACTGAGGAGGATGATTATGAGGCTCAGTTAAATAGTAAAACTGAGTTAGCAGTATCTGATGGTAATCCTACTCCTAATAAGCCTAGTAACCAGGATGGAATAAGTAAACAAACTGAGCAAAAAGGTAATAAATTTAGAGTAAGATATAGATACTCTGGTAGCCAAAGCCCACAAAGGCAATTTTGCAGGCTGATGGTTAGTAAAGCTAACGCTGGCCTAGTATATAGAAAATCAGATATTTTAAAGATGACTAAAATGGCAGTTAATCCAGGATGGGGGTTAAGAGGTAAAGATACATACTCTATCTGGCTTAATAACTGCTATGATAAAGAGCTGGGTACTAAGGAGTTACATAAATTTTATAAGGGAGGAGGAGCATGCCAACATAAATGGCTTAGAGTTATTTTTGTTCAGAAAAAAGGAGAGGCAGCTAGCTCTAATAATGAGGTTATAGGTACTACTGAGGCTAGGAGGAGAGGATTTAAGCCAGTACCTAATAAGGCTACTGACTGGAGCGTTAGGCCTAGCGATATGCCAAATAAGGGATTTGTAAATAAAAAAGGATAAATTAAAAAATAAAAATTATGGCTGCTACTGCATTATTTATATCAGAAGAAAAATTAAAAAGTTACGCTATTGCTGGGAATGTATCGCCATCTCTATTATTACCTCATCTAAAAGATGCTCAGAGGATTTATATAGAGAGCGCTTTAGGTACTGCATTATATGAGGATTTGCAGGCTAGTATTCTAGCAGGCTCATTAGCAGGAGATGATTTAACACTAGTTAATGACTATATACAGTCGGTTTTAGTACACTATGCTACTCTCCAGGCTATACCTTTTTTAGCTTATAAAATAGAAAATGGTAATATATATAGCAAAACCTCAGAGAATGGAGTAGCGCTAAGTAGAGAGCAGTTAGGAGATTTATCTGATAGCGTAAAAAATACTGCAGAATGGTATAGGGCTAGGTTAATAGATTATCTCTGCTATAACTCTGCATTATATCCAAAATACTCTTTATCAACTGGCGCTGATATATGCCCATCTACTACAAAATATACTAATAACATGAATTTATACTAGTTAGTGAAAGTTATAAAAAGATACACTAAACTGAAAAATGAGGCTAAGTTAAAAGCCTTTTTAAAAACTATAAAAAGAGATGCCAATACCAAAAACACTAGCCGAAATAGGGCAAGTAGCAGCAGTAAATAGTACTGCTTTAGCTTTAACTTTTACAGAATTAGAGGCAGGATTAAAGATACTTTTACTAGTCGTATCTGTAGCTTTTACCTTGGATAAATGGTATAGCCATAGAAAAGAAATTAAGAAAAACAAACAATAAGCAAACTTTATTTTTTTAGTGTACCGTTTAACCTAGTAATCAATTATCTTTTTATTTTGATACTAGTATACCTAAAAGGGTTTAAAGTTGCTTAGAAGTGCTTAAAATAGATTTAAAATGGATTTAAAATACTTTAGTTTAGATGAGTTTGATAGCCCAGATGAGCCTGGTAGTGGCTCTAAAATGTGCTGCAAATTATTAAAAAAGATGGATAAAATTAGGGCTGATTTTGGCAGCCCTTTGCGTGTAAATTCTGGCTATAGAACTAAGCAGCATAATGCAGTAGTAGGAGGTAGAGTTGGCTCATCTCACTTAAAAGGATTAGCAGTAGATTTACACTGTAATAATTCAGTAGATAGAACTAATTTACTAAAAGCTATTTATAAAAATTCTATAGTAAGAGTAGGAATAGGTAAGACTTTTATACATATAGATACTGATAATAAAAAGCCAGCAGCGTGCTGGCTATATAATTAAATAATTAAAAAATGGATTTTATTTTAGGAAATTGGGCAGAGCTATTATTAGCATTATTAGCCTTAATTAAAGTAGTAGTTAGATTAACTCCAGGAGTTAAGGATGATGCAGTATTTAACTATATAGATAAGTTAATAGATGCTCTAGTACCTAATAATGAGTAAGATATTACCTATAAAAGAGATAGCTAAGGCTTTAGGCTCTATCCCAGGAATATTTAAGCATACTGCTACTGGTAAATTTTCAGCTCGTAGGAGCGTATCTGGAGTACTAGTAATAGCTGCTACTGCAGATATAGCAGCTAAAGGAGATATATCAGTAAACGCTCTTATATTAAGTTTTATAGCAGTACTACCTCTAATAGCTTTATCCTTTAACAGAGGAAAGTAAATAATTTGTTAATTTTCGTTAATAACTACCTTAATCTATTTTAGGGTAAATTAATATATTTGTATATGACTAATAAGCAGTATAGACTAACTCCAGAGGAGGCTGAGCTAATTAAGAATAATAGAGATAAGCATGAGAGGAGGGTATTAGTGATACCAGATTTACATGCTCCATTTATAGAGCCAGGATTTTTTGAATTTTGCAAAAGTATCTATAAAAAATATAACTGTAATGCCGTTCACATGACTGGAGATTTACTAGATAATAGCTTTAGCTCTTTTCATGAAGTAAATCCAGATGGCAGAAGTGCAGGAGATGAGCTAAAATTAGCTATAGAGCAAATTAAGCCTTTTTGGCAGGAGTGGCCGATAGCTACAATATGTATAGGCAATCATGATGCCATCATATCCAGAAAATTAGTAGCTGCAGGCTTATCTAGTGCCTGGCTAAAGGATTTTAATGATGTATTAGGTACTCCTGGATGGATTTGGGCAGAGAGTTTTGATATAGATGGCGTAAAGTATATACATGGTACTGGTAGCTCTGGCCGTAATGGAGCTATTAATAGGGCTATTAACTGGAATACTAAAATTTGCCAAGGCCATATACATACTGAGAGCTCAATTATATATCATGCTAACCAGGATAGCCTTATTTGGAGTATGCAATTACCAGCAGCATTTAATGTAAAGAGCTATGCAGCTAACTATGCTAAGAATTTCACTAAAAAGCCTATAATATCTGTAGGCGTTATCCTGGAAAATGGAAATTTACCGATTTTAGAGCCTATGCCTCTCTAGTAAAATCATTTTAGAGCATTTTAAGGGACTTTTAAATACTTTTAATGCTAACATATACCAAAATTAAAGAGCTATAATAGGCTCTTTTTTTATGCTCCCTATCTAGTAAATAAAAAGATGTTAAATTTATGTTAATATAATTTGGTATTCTAATATATAGTAGTAGTTTAGCACCATGACAAATAAGAAAACTGAATTTAACCAAAAAACTACACAAATGATTGATACTAAGCAAGTTACATACATTTTAGAAAATGACTGGGATGGTACTTTACAAGATTTTAATAATTTATCTGATGCTTTTACTGCTTTAGGTAATTATGATTTAAAAATATGGTTTGATTCTAGAGATGATATCCCTGCTAAATCTAATTTTATAATACAGAAGTTAATTAATGGAGTGCCTACTACTGTTATTACTAGAGTAAAAGCTAGCATCTTATTTAACTTAAAAAAATAATAAATTAACTAATAAAGCCCAGCTAAAACTGGCATACTAAAAATGACAAAGCAAACTAAATACAGAAAATTACTACTAGCTCAATATATAGAAACCCAAGTAACTATAAGATGTGCAGATATATCCTGGATGATGGGTAAACCTCTTAGCTACTGGGATTTTAATAAATTAGCCTGGGCTCTAATATCTATACTATCTGATACTGACTGGAACGCTGATGGATTAGATGATATACAAAAAGATGAGATTTTAGAGATGGCTTTTATAGCATCTGGTAATAAGATTTTAAGTAATACTGATGAGGCCTAATAGGCCGAAACTAGCCCAGGCTAGTCTATTACTAATTAATAAATAAGATATGAAAAATTTAGTTTACAAAATGATGGAGATACTTTTAGGAATGGCTGCCTTATATGGCATCCTATATATACTATTAGGTACTATTACCTTAATAGAACTTTTTTTTAATTTAAGATAATGGATAGAGTAGAGATAGTAAGTAATATACTTAACGATAGTAAGGTATATGATAAGATAGCTGAGGCTTTAGGTATAAAGTCTGATAATGATAGTGTTATTTTTAGAGAGATAGAGGAGTATATAGTAGAGCAGTATGATGAGATGGATAATAATAGGCCATCTGATAAATGCGCTAACTGTAATAATGAGGTTATTAATCAAGTATTTTGCTGCAGAGAATGCTCTAAAGAATATTACGCATAATGGAGATATTACTAAATAGATTAAAGCCTTTTTACATAGCTAAGCTAGAGGAGGTTAAAGATAAATATCCATCTACATATAGGAATTTATTAGATGTACTAAGTACAGAGGTAATATATGGAGATATTAAGGTATCTGATGCTATGAGTTTAGCCCATTTTTTAACTGATGATACTATAGATATGTATGCTTTAAATACAGAACTTTTTAACCCTTTAAAAATTAAATAAAATGGAATTACTAAAAACAATTAAAGTTAATGAGGTAGTAGATAATTTAACTGGCTCAGTTATGGATGGTACTATAAACCCTTTAGAGGCTATTGTAAGACTTAAAAAGCTAGAGGAGATAGTAAAGCTAGCTAAAATTAGAATATCTGGAGCAGTAATAGATGAGGCTGCTAAGTATGGTAAAACCTTTACATATTTAGATGCTGAGATAACTAATAAGAGTAGCGCTGGTAGATATGACTACTCTAATATCCCAGAGATAGTAGCTAAGGAGATAGAATTAAAGGCTATAAAGGATAAGCATAAGGCAGCATTAAAGGTAGATGTAATAGATTTAGATACTGGAGAGCTAATAGCTGCTCCTATATATAAAGGAGGTAAAGAAATAATTAGTATTAAATTAAATAAATAAATAAAATGAAAAAATTAAATAAAATGGCTTACCTGGTAAATATTCAGAATGAGCTAAAAGCGCCTAAAAATGAGTATAATAGTTTTGGTAAGTACAATTATAGGAGTGCAGAGGGAATTTTAGAGGCTCTAAAGCCTTTACTATTAAAATACGGCTGCTACCTTACTATTACTGAAAAAACTGAGGAGAAAGCAGGATATTTAGTATTAACCTCTAAAGCTACTATCTCAGATGGAGAAAATTCTATATATGTAGAGGCTGAGGCTGGTATAAATCCTAATAGAAAAGGAATGGATATAGCTCAGAGTTTTGGTAGTAGCTCTAGTTATGCTAAAAAGTATGCTCTAGGTAATTTATTTTTACTAGATGATACTAAGGATGCTGATAGTAATAAGGTAAATGAGCCAGTAGCTAAGCCTAAGCCTAAAATGAGTACTGATATATATAATGCTATGCTAGAGTATATAAATACTGGTAAGAGTGCTGCAGTATCCTCTAAAATGAGTAATTATAATATGAGTAAAAAGCAGGAGGATACTTTAACTAGAATGATTAAAGAAAATACTAAATAATATGATTAAGAATAATAAAAAGATACTCCAGGATATAACTGATTTAACTGCAGCCCTATTAGATGTACCAGCTAAGGATATTAATGGAGGTAATAGAGCTAGGATATTAGTATTAGGTAGAGTAGCTAGCGCTAATTTTTTAATGAGAGAGCTAGGATTTACTTATGATGAGCTAAGTAAGCATATAGATAGAGATAGGACTAGCTTTTACTACTATGAGGCTAAGCATAAGGATAATTATAAGTACTGGGCTGAGTATAAGGAGCTATATGATAATTTAAAAAAGAGTTATTTAGGAATAGATAATATGGCTATGACTAAGGATGATATGCTTAAAGTATTTAAAGATAATGGTATAGTAAATGAGGAGGCTGCTCCTTTTATGCTAGCTTTTAAGATAGGTAATATAGAGGAGTGCATATATACCAGAGAGCTAGAGGCTACTATTAAGGTACTTAAGGAGGCTTTTAAGAGGTTTAACTACTCTTTTAGTGTTGAGCATATTAATAGCCTAGCTTATGAGAGCTAAGGGCTTTATAAAGCTACATAGGAAGATAAGAGATACTAAACTTTATAAGGATAGCTATACTATGCACCTATGGATAGAGTTACTAAGCAGAGTAAACCATAAAGAGAATAGCTGGCAGTATGGAGGTAGGCTATGCTCAGTAAAAGCAGGAGAGTGTTTAGTATCTCTATACAGTTTATCAGATAGTACTGGTATTAAAGTAAGTAGGATACGCTGCATACTTAAAAAGCTAATTACTGCACACATGATTACTAGTAAATCTACTCCTTATGGTACTTATATTCAGATAGTTAGCTGGGCTAAATACCAGGAGGATAAAATTAAGTGCATAGCTAAACCTAAAAAAGCAGCATATAACAAGAATGAAATAACTAAAGGCTTTTATAAGCCCTTAACAAAAATTAATAAATTAATATGATAAATATACCTAATGATAATAATTTAGAGATTAAAGTACTATCTGCTTTAATGAATACTACAGATGCTATACATACTATAGCCTCCATACTCCAGCCTAGTAGCTTTTATAATAATGATAATAGGCTTATATATGTAACTTGTATAGAGTTATATAATGCTAGTAAGATACCAGATATGAGCCTAGTAGCTGCAGAGCTAAGAGGTAAAGTAGATTTAATTATTATATCTAATATAGCTGGAGAGTTTGCTGATTTAATAGTGCTACCAGATTACTGTAGATTATTAAAGGAGCTAGAGATGAGGAGAGATATGCTAGCAGGAATATCCAAAATGCAAAAAGCAGCTAGTTTAGATAATGATATATTTGATTTAACTGCTGAGGTTAGTAGCTACTTAGATAAGGTAGGTGCTGCTCCAAAAGAAACTATAGTAAATACTACTACTCTATTTAAAGATACTTTTAAGGCCATAGAGGAGGCTAGTACTAATGCAGGAGGATGTACTGGTATATCTACTGGCTTTAATGATTTAGATAGGCTTACTAATGGATTTGGTAAAGGAGAATTAATAGTATTAGCAGCTAGGCCTGGAATGGGTAAAACTACCTTAGCTCTTAACTTTATGCTGGAGGCAGTTAGGCAGCAAAAAAGGGTACTTATGTACTCTGTAGAGATGACTGCTACAGAGATAGGATTAAAGTTAGTTTCTAATCTATCTGGAATAGAGGGAGATAGGATACATAGAGGTAAACTAACTGAGGAGGAGTATAAAGGAGTATATGCAGATACCTCAGATATTATAAACTCTGGCCTGCTTAATGTAGATGCAGAAACATCTGAGTTATTTAATATAAAATCGGTAGCTAAAAAATTAAATCATAAAAGTAAAATAGATATGATTATAATAGATTATATGCAGTTATTATCTGGAGGAGATAAATCTAACAAGCAGCAAAATAGAGAGCAGCAAATATCTTTTATCTCCAGGAATTTAAAAGCCTTAGCTAAGGAGTTAGATATACCTATTATCTGCTTATCTCAATTATCCAGAGCAGTAGAGAGTAGAGGTAATAAAAGGCCTATGCTATCAGATTTGAGAGAGAGTGGAGCTATAGAGCAGGATGCTAATAAAGTTATATTTATATATAGAGATGGATACTATAGTAAAAATAATGATACTACTACAGAGATTATAGTAGCTAAAAATAGGGCTGGTAGTTTAGGCACTGCAGTACTAGATTTTAGAGGAGCTACCTCTAAATTTACTAATGAGGATTTTAAACCTTTTTAAGATGAGATATATAATAATAATAGTTATTTTATTTTTATTTACTGGATGCTCTAAGCGTATCCATGTTATAACAGAGCAGGATGGAGATAGAGTAATTAACTGGTACTCAGATAATTAAATATGAGGATAGAGTTTAATATAAAGCCATGCCCTAAGCCTAGGATGACTAGAGCAGATGCTTGGAAAAAAAGGCCTATAGTACTTAAATACTGGGATTTTAGTAATGAGTTAAATAGGCAGGCTAATAAATTAGGATATATACCAGGAGATAAAATTAGTTTAATCTTTTTTATATCCATGCCTAATAGCTGGAGTAAGAAAAAAAAGGATTTAATGCTAGGTAAACCTCATAAACAGAGGCCAGATATAGATAATTTAGCTAAGGCTTTTATGGATGCTCTATTACCAGAGGATAGCCATGTATTTAGCCTAACTGCAGAGAAGTACTGGAGTAATGAGCCTAGTATAGTAGTATTAACAGATGAGTAAGAGTAATTTGTTAGTACTAGTTGATAAGTTAGATTTAATCTGTATAAAAAAAAGATACATTTGTATCAGTAATAATTTAAAAATGAGTAAGATGAGTGAATTTAAGCAAAAACCTGGATTTGGTAGTATATTTAAAAATGATTATAAGACTGCAGAAAATCAGCCAGATTATAAAGGTAAAATACTATTAAAGGATGGTACTGAGCAGCAAATAGCGCTCTGGATTAAGGAGGGAGCTAATGGAAAATTTTTTAGCGCTGCTTTATCTGATGTATATGTAAAGCCAGATGCTAGTAATAGTACTAAAGATAATACAGATGATGATTTGCCTTTTTAAATAGATGAGTAAAAGACTTAAATACCTTAATAGAGCCGAGCTAGATACTGTATATATAAGCGCTGAGCATGAGGTAGTAATGCTTACTTATTATTATGAGCTAGATGATGCCTTAAAGTATTTAAAGCCATCTAAGGATAAGCTAAGGCTATTAAATCAGTTAATAGATGTAATTACTGATTACTCTAGCTCCTTTAGTGAGGATAAGGATGAGTTTTTTTATGAATGGATAAGGATAATACCTACTAATCTTACCTATACTATAGCTGGATTTATAGCAGGGCTAAAGGAGGAGCGTAATGTAGAGGATTGTAATATTTCATACTCCTCAGTATTACAGAGCGCTAGTAGATGCTTAAACTCTCTTAATGAAATAGAGCCAGTAGATGAGTAATATAGATGTATATGATGCTCTAGCTATAGGCTATGATAAGTATAAGGAGGTAGCTCTTAATATATGCCAGAATGAGGATAAGGCTAGTGATGTAGTGCAGATGGTAATGGAGGCCTGCCTAAAGATGCCAAAGGCTACTCTCCAGGATATATATGATAAGGATGGTATGCTATGGTATATAATAAGGATGATAAGCCTAAATATAAAGAGTAAGACTAGTAGGTATTATTATAAGTATAATAAGTATTATGAGCTATTTGATAGTAATACTAGTACCTTAACATACTCTCCAGATAATTATGAGAATAAGCCAGGAGATGATACTAGAAGTGGTACGCATATTAGGCTAGATGGTATTGATGATTTGCTCTCAAATTTATACTGGTATGATAGAGAGTTATTTTTAACCTACTATAGAGATAGCTATACACTAGATAGCTTAGCTGCTAAAACTGGTATAAGTCGTACTAGTATATTTAATACATTAAAAAAGGTAAAGAATTATATAAAGGATAATATAGATGACAAAACCAGGCAAATTAAAGAAATTGAGTAATTTTACTCTAGCTGCTGCTAAGTTTGCTGCAGGAGGATTTATTAAGAGTACTAAGGAGGTTTATAATGATAGAGTGCTAACTTGCTTAGCGTGTAAGTATTATGATGCTGATAAAGATGAGTGCCTAATTTGTGGATGCCCAGTAGAGGTTAAAGCATCCTGGAGTACTGAGGTATGCCCTAAAAATAAATGGAATAAATGAGAAAGTTAAATAAAGATGAGATTAAAGAGCTAGGAGAGATATGGATGCTAATAAAAACTGGTAGAGCTAATAATACAGATGATAAATCTAGAGCTATTAAATTCTGGAATAGTATAGCCGGTACTAATTTTAAATTAAATAGTAGCTGCCAGAGTTGCTTAGGTACTGTATTTTATGGCCTAGAGGGATTATATAAAGAATACTATAAATAATGAATACACTACAGTTGATAATAAAAACTAAGGGAGCTATAGATTACTATGGTATTAAGCGAGGATGGATACTATACTTTAACTCTAAAGATGAGATTACAGAGGTAAAAAGCCTATATAATCCAGAGGAGTATAAAGGAGCTAGGAAAGTATATAATGATGAGGAGATAATAGATAAGCTAACTAAATATAAAAACAGATGATTTTGATAACTTTAGTAGTAATAGGATGGATAATTTTAATATATAAAATAGTTAAATCATATAATGATGGTAAAAGAGCAGCTAAGAATAATAACAAATTAAGAGAGAGATTATGAGTAAAACGCCTAGCTACTATATAGGTAGCATATTTAAGTACCAGGCCTCACATATAATAGAGGATTTTGGATTATCATATAACATAGGGAGCGTATGCAGTTACATCCTAAGAGCTGGCCGTAAAACCAGTAAGGCTATGAGTAATATAGATAAGCAGATAGATGATTATACTAAAGCTATAGCCCATCTTAACATGGAGATTAAAAGGCTAGAGAGGATTAAAGGATATGAGGCTAAAGATACTATAAGATGAGATTAACTAAGAATAGAAAAAAGGAAAAGCTAGTAATAAAAAAGCTAGATATACCTAAAATAATAACAGAGGATTTAGGCTATTACATGCAGTTTGGATTTAAGAGAATACCAGAGAGAGAGAATGGTAAATATCAATTATTAAAGCATGATAAAATAGCTCATCTAGTAAAGGATTATTATGGATAGAAAAACTAAGGAAGTGTATGGAAATAAGCCTAAATTAGATAGGCGTACTAAGCGTAAAATTAAGAGAGAGATAGATAAGGATATTAAGGCTGGTAAATATGATGATTTAAAAGCAGCTATTAAGGAGGAGGATAAGACTAAAGGAGGTTTAAATACTGATGGTAGTAACTATAGTGGATAGTATATGTAAATAAATATAATAGAGGTAAAAAGTAAACAAAAGAATGTAATTACATATAATATTGTCTTGTTTATTCAGCATTTTAAAAGACAAAAGAGTAAAGCCCCTCTCACTAATAAGGGCGATAGATTATGAAAATGAAAATAGAATACTTAGCGCCTTATTTGCCTTATGATTTGCAATGGAAAAGGTGTAATAAAGATAATCCTAAATCTGAATTGGTTTATAAAGTAGAAACTATGGTAGGACG